>ENA-OPCU01000031-OPCU01000031.1-human-gut-metagenome-genome-assembly--contig:-NODE-31-length-59448-cov-5.554594_pt1 | contig 59448 bp, 89 predicted proteins | sample MGYA00241255_ERZ501490 | MGnify/ENA primary metagenome ERZ501490 (study PRJEB25962, sample SAMEA2042627) | human gut metagenome | biome: human gut; feature: human-associated habitat; material: faeces... | reverse complement strand
GTGTATGTTTCTATAATAGTAGTGATACTTATCTAGGCAATGACTCAGGAGGATATATAGAAAATAATACATCAGACTGGTCAGTTGGGTCTTTATCAACAACAATTAATGTGCCAGCTGGTGCTTCATATATTAGAATATGTGGTACAAGTGGCGGTACACAAGTAACTGGAATATTGACTAAATCATCTTCTAGTACAAGTGCTTTGCTAGATAGCGATGGAGCTTACGTTATAGACGATTTTTCAAGTAACACAATAGATTCAAATAAATGGGGATATGAATTAGGATATGTAAGAAATAATGAAACCCAAAGATATACAAATACTAATGCAGAAATCAATGATGGTATTTTAGAATTAAGAGGTTTGAAGGATAGTAGTGGGAATTGGACTTCATCTTCTATTATATCAAAAGGTCATTTTGCATTTATGTATGGGAAAATAGAGGCACGTGTTAAATTATGCAACTTAAATGGAGCATTTGGAGCATTTTGGACTTTAGGAGATAGTTTTGAATTTGGATATAAAGAAAATGGTAACCCGGATACTTTGGGCGAATGGTGGGCGTATTGTGGAGAATTTGATATAGTTGAATTTTATAATAAAAAATTAACTTGCGGAACATTCTTCAATCAAAGGGAAGAAAGTGGTCGTGTATGGTATGATAATTATACAACTGGTGATTGGCATATATTTGCAATGGAATGGAAAACGGATGGTACATTAATTTTCTCTATTGATGGAAATGAATTATCAAGAACAAATGCTACTGATAATAGAGCCTTCCATATACCACATTATATTTTACTTAACCAAGCGATAGGAGCTAGTGGTGGTACTCCTGATAGTGATACAACTGAAATAACACAATATGTTGACTGGGTTAAATATTATCCTTTAAGTACAGAAAATGTAGTACTTAATAGTAGCGATTTCACAATTCAAGCAACAGATTTCAATGAAAATAATTGCGTAGTTAGAGCAACGTTTAATGATAACTGTATCAACAAAGCTTTAAGCTGGAAATCAAATAATGAAAGTGTTATTACTGTTCATAGTGGATTTTGTGTTGCAGCTAGTTCAAGTGGTTCAGCTACTATCACAGCAACTTCTAAGAGCGGTGTTTCAAAGAGTATAACATTAAATGTCAGCAATAACGCTATATCACATTAGGAGGTGATAAACTTGAGAACTCTTACAGATAAGGCACTTAATAAATTAGCAAATTATTATATTAGCAAACTGAAAAATGTTAAATATACACTTGATGGAGAAGAAAAAGAAATAGATTTTTTTTCTAAAAAAGTAATAGGAAATACTGCTTGTGCTTATGTATTCTTTGATGAGAATTACAAAGGAAAAATTACAAATATAAGAGTAATAGATAAAGATGGGGATATAGTAGCACAAGACAAGAAAGTCTATGAAAGAACTACTGATAAGGCATTGTATATAGCATTTAAGCATGAATTTACGGAGGTGTAAAAAATGAGTATATATACAAAGAATGAATGGATAGACCACATAGAAGATGTTGATACAGGAGAAGTATTGCAAGTTGGTACTTTGTATTGTGCTAGACTTATGAATCATATGGAAGATGGCATAGAATCAGCACATAGTGAAATGATTGTAATGGAGACAGCTGTAAAAAATATGCAAACAAAAGTAAAAGTATTAGAAGATAATCTTATAAATAATATGCCGCATAACAATTTCTTAGAAGATTTAACTACTCTAGATGATATTAATATTGTTGATGGGATTTATAGTCCAATTTTAGGTAAGGTTTATTATTAGAAAGGAAGTGATTGGATGGCAGTAGGTGATATAGTAACTATAGGAGCATTACAAGGAACTGATAAATACGGAAATAGCAAAAAATTACAACAAGTTCCAAGTCAAAGTGCGCCCAATTTTCAGGATTATGCATTATACACATTTGTTGGTAATACAGATAGTAAATATGGTTTTAAATGGATAGAAAGTAAAATTGATGGTAAAACAGTATATATATCTCAAACTTTTGTACTTAAAGATGTATCTTATAATGAAGTAATCGAAAGAGCTAATATAAATAAAACTTTAAATATAAATGGTTCATTATATAATTTAAGGCTATTATCAAAGGATGAATTCCAAAATAAACTAAGCAGTACTGTATTAGACCAATTGGATTTTTCAATAACGTCTTCTAATCCTCTATATACATTAACATCTACAATATTAAATGGAACTAACGTTATCAATATTATATATAATAAAGATAATTATATTCCTTATATAAAAAGTTTATGGGGTGAAAATGATTTTGATCTGTATACCTCTTCAACTGCTAACGGATGTATACTTGCATTGGAATTATTAAATAATCCACCTACTATAAGTGGAGAAGATGAAAATTTAGGAAACAAAACAAGTTCATTTAGTATAACTTATTCTATATCAGATGAAGATAGTGACCAAGAATTAACAGTAAAAGAAAAATTAAATGGAAGTATCATAAGAACATTAAAAAATCCAACTCAAAATTCAACTTTAACATTTACAATAACAGATGAATTATTTGTTTCTCTTAGCATGAATACTACCAATACCATAGAAATAGAAGTTACTGACGGAAGTGCTACTACATATAGAAGATATACATTTGTAAAGACTAATTCAGCACCATTTATAACTTATACAGGGCAAGCAGACTTAGGGCAATTAACAACTAAACCTAGTATTACTTATACAGTTAAAGATAATGAAGGAGATGCAATAACTGTAACTGAAAAATTGAATGGTGAAGTAATAAACCAATTTAGTGCAACTACAAATACAAACTATACAGTAGGAATAACTGATACGTTCTGGCTTACTTGTGGATCTAATACAAATACAGTAGAAATAATAGCAAGTGATGCTCTTGGTGGAAGTAGTTCAAAGACTATTACATTTTCCAGAAAAATAACAAAACTACAAATAGTTATGAAAAATGCAATAGAAACAGATGCAAAAGCAACAAAGATATTAGTATCCCCTCAATGGACCACAACTGGAGGAGTTGGAAAAGTAGAAGTATGTAACAATGGATTTGACTCTGATCCTACATGGGAAGATGCAACTACTATGGTAGTACTTAATAGACCTCATTTATTTACTAATACAAGCAAAACTGCTTCCAAATGGGGAATCAAAATAAGAATAACAGTTACAAAGAATCAAGGATATGATGGAGAAGTTGCAATATTTGGATTTGGTGGAGCATATGAGTGATGCTGTTATCGAGAGGAATGATTTTGTATGAAAGAAATATGGAAAGACATAAAAAATTATGAGGGAAAGTACCAAATATCAAATAAAGGTAATATTAGAAGTCTTAATTACAGAAGAACAGGTAAAACTAAAATATTACAACCAGGCAAAGATAAAGATGGATATTTACTTATTGGTTTACGTAAAGATGGGAAAAAGAAAACCTATAAAATACACAGATTGGTAGCCAAGGCTTTTTTAGAAAATCCAAACAAAAAACCTCAAATAAACCATATAGATGGTAATAAACAAAATAATCATATATCTAACCTTGAATGGTGTACGAATAAAGAAAACATGGCTCATGCATATACTAACGGTTTAGCTTCGGGAAAACATGGAAAACAAACTATATATATAGCAGTCGAAGCTAATAAAAAGCCTGTAAGATGCATCACCACTGATACAACATACAAATCAGCAACAGAAGCCGAGTCATTAACTGGTGTAGCACATCAAAATATAGCTAAATGTTGTAAGCATACATTAAAGTCTGCTGGTAAATTGCCTGATGGTACAAAACTTATATGGGAATATGTATAAAGAGAGGTGCATATGAATAATGAAAGTATTTCATGAAAAATCATTGATAGAAATAAATAAGGAAAAAGAAGAAAATGGAAAACTAAAAAAGGAAGTTGAAGAATTAAAATCAGAATTAGAACTAACTCAAACTGCATTGAATGTTTTATTATTTGGAGAAGAAGGAGGTGAATAAGAATGGCTGGATATTTAGCATTACAAATAATGAAAGGTAACCTTAGTTATGCAAAGGTTATGAGTAAGTTTAGCAAATATAAAGAACGAATAGACATTATATTAGTAGCAGAAGGCAGAGAAGATTTAATAGAAAATTAATCTTCTCTTTTTTATTATCATTTAAGAGGATCTTCATAGGTCCTCTTTTTATAAGGAGGGATAAAATGTCTTATAATAAAAAAGTATGGAAAAGTGGAGACAGAATTACAAAAGAAGCGTTAAACAATATGGAAAATGGTATAGAGGCAGCACATCAAAATTCAGGTGGAGGCGGTACACCTTATGACGATTCAGCAATAAAAACTGATATAAATACCATTAAAACCGATTTAGGTACTGAGGAATTAACTACAACTGCTAAAACTGTTAAAGGTGCAGTAAATGAAGTTGCTGCACAATATAAAGAAATTGCGAAACAAATAGGAGACGAAACATTACAAACAACAGCACAAGATTTAAAAGGTGCAATAAATGAGGTTTTTCAAAATGCCAGTAATGGAAAAGATTTAATTGCTCAAGCTATTACTGGCAAAGGGATAAATGCGACAAGCAATGATAGTTGGCAAGAATTAGCAACTAAAATTTCTCAAATATTAGGTTCAACTGTAAAAATTAATTCATTAAGTAAATTATCTGATTGTAAGTTTAAATTAATTTCTTCTACATCTGATACAAGTTATAATTCAACAACTGAAACTGGTAAAAATTATAATGATGATTCTTGGGATAATATATCTATACCTCATTACTGGAGTATATATAATTCATTTAATTCTAGTTCTCCTTCAGGGTATGAAGGTGGATATTTGGATGGTGGAGATGCTTGGTATAGATTTAAATTAAAGACTGCTAAATTAGAAGGTCAAAAAGTATATATTTATTTTGATGGAATTTATATGGAAAGTGATGTATATATCAATGGAACAAAAGTGAAAGATAATAAATGGTATAATCCATTCTATGTAGAAATAACTGATTATTTACAATATGATAACAATGATACATTAGCAGTATTTGTTAGAAACCAACAACCTAGCTCAAGATGGTATAGTGGAAGTGGTATAATAAGAAATGCTTATTTAGTATCTGCAAATGATGTTGAAATAGGAATAAACGATATTAAAATAACAACTCCAACACTAGAAACTGATGTGAAAACAAATATTGCAAATACAAAAATAGATATAAAAATTAACTCAACTGCAGCCAAAACTGTAAATTTAGTAAATGAAATATATTTTAATAATTCTTTAGTAAAATCAAATACAAAAGAAATAACTTTATCTATAGGAAGTAATTCAGTTACAGATACTATACAGATAAATAATCCAACTTTATGGGACGAATATAGTGGAAATTTATATACATTAAAAACATACGTAAAAGAAGGAGAAGTTATCTATCATTCTTCTGAAACTAAATATGGATATAGATATTTTAAATTTGATAAAGATACTGGATTTTGGCTTAATGGTAAAAATCTTAAATTAAGAGGTGTATGTATGCATCATGATTTAGGATGTTTGGGAGCTGAAGTAAATAAATCAGCAATAGAAAGACAAATTGATTTATTAATAGATATGGGTGTTAATGCAATTAGAATCACTCATAACCCAGGAAGTTCTGAATTTTTAAATGTTTGTGCAGAAAAGGGAATATTAACAATAGAAGAAATGTTTGATTGTTGGACTTGTGCTAAAAAATCAAATGATTTTGCTAGATACTATAACAGCCATGCAAAAGAAGTTATTGACAATACAATAAATAGAGATAAAAATAACCCATCTATAATTATGTGGTCAATAGGAAATGAAATTATAAGAACATCTTCATCTTATGATTCTGCTACGGCTACAGGGTTCGTGCAAAATATGATTAATTGGATAAAAGCTATTGATAATGAAAGAATGGTCACAATGGGTGATGATACTCCAACCAATTCAATATCCCAAGATTGTATGCAATTATTAGATGTTATCGGAGTAAATTATGGCTCATCATCCGAATATTCATCTGTTAAAACTGCCATACCAAACAAATCCATTTATGGTTCTGAAACAACTTCAGCTTTATCATCTAGGGGTGTTTATGCTAGGGATAATACTAATAAACAATGTTCTAGTTTTGATGATGACAAAGTAAATTGGGGTGAATATGCAAGCATAGAATTAAAAAAACATATGACAGATATTAATTATTTAGCAGGTATGTTTGTATGGACTGGGTTTGACTATATAGGAGAACCTACACCATTTAATAAATATCCTACTAAATCTAGTTATTTTGGAATCTATGATACCTGCGGTTTTCCAAAGGATATAATGTATATGTATCAATCAAGATGGACTAACAATCCAATGGTACATATTTTGCCACATTGGGATTGGACAGATGGGAATATAAAAGTTTGGTTATATTCAAATTGTTATAAAGTAGGATTATTTTTAAATGGTAAAAGTTTAGGTGAAAAATTACAAACTGGGATAGGTAATAAATATCAATTTGAATATTCTGTCACATATACAAAAGGAACTCTAGTTGCTAATGGATATAATCAAAGTGGCGATATTGTAGCACAAGATATAATATATACTTCTCAAGGTACACCAACAACAGTCAAATTATCCACTGACAAAACAAATGTTAATATAGGTTCAGATGATTTAGTATTTATAACTTGTGATATAGTAGATAAAAATGGAGTAATTGTACCAACTGCAAACAATAAAATTACTTTTACTGTAGAAGGCGGAACAATTGTAGGTACAGATAATGGTGATGCTACTTGTGTTGAAAAATATAGAATAAATATAAAATCAGCATTTAACGGAAAAGTTTTATGTGTTGTAAAACATAATGGTGTAAGGGGAAATATGATTATAAAAGCAAATGGTGATAATTTATCAGAAAAATCAATAACTGTAGTAAAAGGAGATAAAACAACATTAACTCAAAAAACTAAACAAAGTTTTATAGATGCTACAAAACCAACTATATACGATTATCCTGGGACTGTTAAAAACTATACCATAACTAATAACTTAACTAACTGTATAAATTCAAATGTATCTACTACAATAAAAGAGAATGGTAATTATTTAGCTACTATAACTGCAAATATTAATTACAAACTAGGAAATGTAACAGTTACTATGGGAGGAGTAGATATAACATCTACATCATACTCTAATGGAGTAATAACAATTAATTCTGTTACTGGAAATATAGTTATAACTGCTAATGCAACAGCAACTTCTTCTTTTACACCTGTTCACGGAAACGGAACTTCTCGAATTAGTTTATACGATGGTGAATTTGATGGGAATAGTAAGGAAATTTATTGTGAAATAGATTTAGCAACTTGTAAAAATGTAAATGAAGTAATATTTAGTGCAGGTAATGATATAGCCAATTGGGCAGGATGTAATATGCATATGTATTATGACCAAGCAAGTAAAGAATTGCAAATTAACTTTACAGATGATAAAGGCGCTTTTGCAAGAAGTGTAATAGCATTAAATGATTTTAATTTAAATATAAGATTAAATAAAAATGGTCTATATGTGAATGATGATTTAGTTACTGGATATGCCGGAAATAAAGTTGGCGCGTATGCTTCGTATATGAGTAATTTCGCTAAATTGAAGTCCATTCAAATAGGTGCAAAACAAGGAGATAATTTAAGTAATGCTACTTATAACAATTTAATTATTAGAAATATAACAGAATAGTTCGCAATATAAAAATATTATGAACTGCACAATTTGAATCAATTGCGTAAGAAATATGTTTATAAAAATGAAGTCATGTTAATACTTTGTAATAAAAAGGAGTGTTGGCATGGCTTTATTATATATAGCGTTAGTATTATGTTTAATAGGCATATTAATAGGTATTCTGTCTATAATAGGGATAATTGTACTTTATAAATCAATATAGAAAGTTAAAGGACTTAATTAATTTTAGGTCCTTTTTTAATGTAAAAAAGGGGTGATATTATGGATTTTCATTGCTGGAATGAACAAGGATGTACAGTAGAATTAGATGAAAGGGAGAAACAAGCATATATAGATTATGTTCAAAAGAAAAATCCAGGGCAACAAATTAAAAGTTTAATTGTAAAATTGGATGGAGATTATGTTGATTTGAAATATGAAGTAGTTCCAATTCCATTCCAAAGAATTCGCAGAATTACAGGCTATCTTTCAGAAGTGAAACAATTTAATGATGCAAAATTGAATGAACTCAAGGATAGAGTTAAACATAGTTAAGAATAGAGGTGTTGTCTATGAGCACAGAAGTAATTGTTGCAATACTAGCATTAATAGGAACATTGGCTGGTTCGTATTTTTCTAATAATAAAAATACAGCAGTAATTAATGAGAAAATAAAAGATTTAAAAGAAGATATACAAATTTTATCAAACAGGGTAGATCGTCATAATAATCTTATAAGTAGAATGAGTGTTGTTGAAGAAAAAATAAAGGAATTAGAAAATAAAGGAGAGAGATAATATGGATTTAAGTTTTATAAGTGAATATGCAGTACCAGTAATAGTTGGTATATGTTTGTGCGTGGGATATGTTATTAAAACTAGTTTTTCTAGTATAGACAATAAGTATATCCCTTTAATTATGGCTATTTTAGGCGTTATATTAAACATTTGGATAACTCATACAATCAATCCAGGAGTATTATTAGGTGGTTTATTTAGTGGACTAGCATCTACAGGGCTTCATCAAGTATTTAAAGAGTTAATAGGAGATGATAAATAATGAAGACTAAAAATGGTTTTACATTATTAGAAAATGAAAAAGATGTTAAAAATTGGTTAGCAAAACAACACGTAAGTAGAACAATAACAAAATTACAAGTACATCATATGGATATGCCTAGCTACAGTACGTGGGAAAAAACAGATAAAAAAGTATTTGCCGAACCACATTTTGGAAGAACTCAATCTTTAGATTCTTATGGAAAAAGTAAATGGCATTATAATGATGGACATGGTCATTATATTGCACAACACTTTAATGTTTTTCCTGACGGTAAAATAACAACTGGACGTAATTTGAATAGTACTCCAATTGGTATTAGAGGTTGGAATACAAATGCCATCTGCATAGAAATATACGGTTGTTTCGACAAAGGACACGATAAAATAACCGCTGCACAAAAGAAGGCAGTAATATATCTTTATGGTGAATTATGTAAGAGATTTGACATACCGGTAAATACTTCACATATAAGACCTCATTGTTGGTTTACTGCCGGTGGTACTTACTTAGGAAAATATAATCCTTCAAGAAGTGCTAAAACTTGTCCAGGCACTGCATTTTGGGGATATGGATGTTCTCCTGATGGGTTTGCTCATTTCATAAAAGATGTAAAGAACTATGTAGAAGGGGAAAAAGCAGAACCTAAGAAGGAAGAAACTAAAGCAACTACAAAGAAATTTGAAATAATAACACTTGATAAACTTAATATAAGAAAAGTAGCAGATTGGGATGCAGATCCAGTTACAACAGTTAAGAAGGGGCAACATCTACAAGTAATAGATACAGTAGATGCTAAAAATGGGAATACTCCTATGTATCGCTTAGAATCAGGACTTTACATAACTGCATCTGATAAATATGTAAAGAAAGTATAATAAAAAGGCTGGTAGGGATTAATTTCCTTACCAGCTTTATTTTTATTTATCTATTTCTAAATAATAAGCGCTTATTGTCCAATAACTAAACTTTTTACCATTGTATTCATCTGTCATTGGACCTTCAAATCGACCATTTACAGTTATTGTATCTCCTTCTTTAAATTCTACATCTATATTAGAACTAGGTATTTTTATTTCTACTGGAAAAGGTGTATTATTATCTTTTATATTCAAAAGGAATTTTGTCATTGTATTATCTAAATATAATTGTTCAACTGTTCCTGATACTTTTACTTTATTGTCTATATAATCACTCATTAAAGGTGTCCATTCAGTTATTACTTTATAATCATACTCTTTAGAATTTTTTATAGCCTGCTTACCTTGGTCAGTTAAATATTGAGTAGTATATTTTTCTTCAACTGTTTCCTCTTGTTTAGTAGATGATGTTTCAGTAGTGTTTTTTTCTTCTCCTGAACCTCCAAATACACCTATTATAAATAATATACCTATAATAGTTGCTATTTTACCTTTAGTACTCATTTCTTTAAATTTGTTTAATAAACCTTTCATACTAACATCCCCCTTAATAATTTATATTTTAGAATTCTATTTTGCTTCTATTAACTCCGTTAGCATTAATTCCAAATTCCCATCATCTTCATCAAAACCCCATACTTCTAAATACTCCGCATTACTGTCTTTATGTCGCCATATACATTCTAAGTAAAAAATAACAGACCCTATATATATTTTGCAGCATTCTACTTTTTCTTCAAAGGTTTCGCAATCATATAGGTCGTATATTTTTCCTCCCCAACTGTTAATCATATTTGCAGCAGCCACTAATGTTGTTTCATTAGCCATTAAATAATTGAATATATTTTTTCTTTGCTTTTCTTTATCCATTTATTTCACCTCTAACTTGTTTATTTATATATTTTAGAATTCTATTTTATTTGACAATTTCCTCTTTGTAGACTATACTATCATTTATAATATTTTGGTTCAAATGATAATATATATGGATTTAATCCCATAATAAAAAACTCAATAATTGGTGATGGATTTTTAGCATATATTCCAACTGTATATGAAGTATAATTACGATGTTTAAAATAACGTTCTATTTTATATTTAAGACCAACATTAGGGAATGTTTTTTGAAATATCTCAGCCTCTTTTTTTAAGTTTTCAAGTTTATCATCTCCACTAAAATAAACATACGTAATATTTTTTAATCTGCTCATGAATAACAACCCCTTTATATTCTTTCATTTTTATGCCACTTATTATATGCGTATTCTTGCCACTCATATATCTTTTGTAATCTTTCTTCACTAAAGAAGTCTTGTTTTTTGTACCATTGAAGCATTTTTTTATCTTGTTTTTGATAATTATAGTTTTTTAACATTGGAGCGACATTCCAAATTTCATGTTCTCCACCTAAACTAATTGGTTTTATATGGTCTATGCTTCTGTTTTCTTTTGTTAGATCTACATTACTATAAGCACATTTCCAATCGAAGTAATCCATCATTTCTAACCACTGATTTTGTTTTATACCATTACCTTGATTTTCTTCCTTTAATCTTCTTTTAGAAGTGGAATTAAATTTACATATTTTTCTTTTTAATGTTTTATTTCTTTGTTTATCATATTCTCTAATATATTCTTTGTTTTGTTCATTATATCTTTTTTTATATTCAGATATTTTTTCTTTATTTTTATTATAATAGTCTTTGTAATACTCGGATAAATGTTCTTTATGTTTTTCATAATATTGTTTTTTACATTCGGATAAATGTTCTTTATGTTTTTCATAATATTGTTTATGTTGAAGTAAAATAGTATTTTTATTAGCTTCATAATATTGTTTATGTTGTTTTAATATAGATTCTTTATTATTCTGATAGTGCTGTCTATTACGTTTCAAAATGTGTTCATGATTTTGTATCCTATAATTTTTTTCATATTCAGATATTTTTTCTTTGTTTTTATTACGGTATTCTTTATTTTTATTGAGAATATCTTTTTTATGTTTTTCATAGTATTTTTTTTGTTGATATTTAATTTTATCTTTATTATTTTGATAATATTGTTGCATATAGCCTTGATTTTTTAAACGATATTCTCTTTCGCACATTTTACATTTAGAATATAATTTATATTTTCCTGCTTTTGCTTTTTTAAAATTAACTGTACTTGCTACCAACCATTCACCACATTTACTACATTTCTTAAATACATAAGGTATATTCATAACTATCATCCTTTCCATAGACTACTCAAAAGAGTAGTCTACTTTAATTTTATAAATCTTTTTCTATTATAGGTAAAATATCTTTTTCTTTTAAAAACTCATACAAGAATAATCTTCCCTTTTGAGTCCATTTAGTTATAATACTCACATCATCTCTACCATCTTTATGTTTGTAATTTACTGTTTCAGAATGAGTATATCCCTTATTTTGATATTTTTTATATAAAAACCATTGATTGCCTAATCTATATTGTATTTTAAAATCACAAAGTAATTTATTAAACTCTTGAGCAGATATTCCATAATCTTTTGCTATTGATGTTACTTTGATTAATCCTTTATTTTGTAAAATTATATCTGTATAATGTGCTTTAGGTTTTAATACTTTTATTTCATCTTGTAGTGGTTCAGTTACTACTTTTTCAAAATCTTTGATTGCTATGGCTTTTTCTAGGTCTGTTCTTGAATTGATTATATTTAATATTGCTTGGTCGTGTTTTGTTAATTGTGGTTTTGGGTTGAAATAATTTTCTTCTAATGTATCGAACATTTCCCATGCTTTATCAGTTCCTAACATTTTACAATGTCTACTAGCACCTCGTTTAGTCCAAAGTATTAAGACTGAAGCAAATTTAATTTCTTGATATAAAGGGTCTTCGTTTTTAACTAGTACCCTTTTGAATTCCTTTAAATCATTGCCTTGTAGTTTATAGTAATGTTTTCCTTCTTTGAATTTTTCTTGGTTGCTATTGAAATTTTGTTGTATTCTTATTTCTTCAGTCTCATAAACATCTGCTAACATTTTAGTAGTTATAACTACCTCTTCATTAAATTTTACTGGTATTAAATCTTTCATACTCTAAACCTCCAATTGTTTTTTATCTTGGAGACTGTTATAATGTAAATAGAGATTTTGATTAAGTCTCCATTTGTTTAAGATATCCTATGCTTTCCTAGGGCGGTAGGGTATCTTTTTATTTGCTTTCATCAACATATTTAATTATGAATTCTGTTACAACTTCTTTCATCGTCCGTTCATTTTCTAAAAGTTTTATCTTAAACTTTTTATAAAGTTCAGGGCTAACTCTAACTGTTATCTTTTTTTCTTTATCTTTCATCTCTATCACCTCCTTTACTATTTATACTATAATGGTAGTCCTTAAGGAAAAAGCCGTCAACTATATTTTAAAAAATATTCCAATAATCGTTCGACATAAAAAGACTAGAGAAGTCAATCCCTAGCCTTTCCTTTATTAGCAATTATAATATTTATTTTCTATATTATTGTATCTCTTTAGAAGAATATCATTTTCTCCCCAAAATCTTGCTTCTACTTGGTCAATATCAACTTTTTCCTTACAAATTTCTCTAAATAGATTAATTGCACTTACATAATCAGTCCAACCACTATATAGTTCTAAACCTTCATTATTTATCCAACTAACTTGAAAATTATTCATTTATTTACCCTCCATGTCTTTTAATATTATATTTACAAGTTCTTCCTTAGTAAATTCATCTCCCGGATAATATCCTCTTGCATCATAGAAGTATTCTTTTAACATTTCCATGCTAGTCTTTTCTAACATTTCTTTCATTTTCATATCCCCCTTAATTTTTTATTTACTTATATATATGCAAGAGTTATATAAAAATTGCATAAATTTATATAAATTTTAAATAATTTTTAAATAATTTTATGTAACACTTATAGAAGAATTGCATATATTTATACAAAGAAAATAAATAGAGGATTTCAAGAAAAAATAAATAATATATAAATTATACATTTTTTAGGTAATAATTGAATAAAAATTAGTGAGGTGAGATTATGGCAAAAGAAAAACCAACTATAATCAATATTTCATTTAAAAAGAACACACTTGATGATACCATGCTTTTAGATTGGCTCCAACGTAAATTTGAAGTGTATGGCAAAAGCAACTATATAAAACAAGTTCTAAGGAAAGAAATGCTAAAAGAAATAAATAAAGAAGATTAAACAAAAGAAAAAGCCAAGGAAAGAGTATCCTGGGCTTTTTATTATATAAGATGTCTTAATAATTCACATAATGCAGCCAACCCAAAATAAATGCCAGCCTTAAACAATTCACTTACCTCCGATAAAATAAAAGATTAAGAATATTATTTCTCATAAGGGGGATTTTATAATGGTAAAATATTACACTTTTTCGGAATTTTTACATTTAGAAGAAGAGGACTTGAATATGATAGAAAAGTTCTTAGATCATATCAAAAGAAATAAAGTTGTATATTCAAGATTAGTATTATTAGTAGCTTTGCTAATGAAAAATAATAATATAATTTATGCAGAAAGTTTTGAAGTGAGTTTAAATAATTCAGCTAAACAAATAATAGATATGTTGTTAGTATTAGCTAAGTATTCATTTTTAGGTCTAGGGCTGAAGGAGATAATATCTACTATGATTGCTGGAGGAAGCTTTAAAGAGGCAACAACATCAGGAATGCAGTATCTATTAACTTATGTATTAATTAAACTATATCCTTCATTATTTAATATGTTTAGTAAGATTAATTTCTAGGAGGTGATATTATGAAATCTAAAATAATCTTTAGCATATTAGGATGTTCATATAACTTATGCTTAATCAGTGGGTTAGTAAGCTTTATATTATATGCCTATGGTTTAGATAAATGTAAGCATGGTCCAACTATAGCTATAGGGGTATATCTTGTATTGTCAATATTAGGAGAGTGTCTACTATGAAATTAAGTGATTATTATTCAATTAAAAGACAAGAATATGTAACATTTAAATTAATTCCAACTAAAAGCAGTAGAAATAATACAACTATAGGAATAGCACATCTTATTAATAGTATGTATAGAAGCACTAATAAACTTATCTATAAAGAAAATAAAAAGCTAATAATAGAAACTAGATTAAAAGCTTCTTACTATATACACATATCTAAAGAAAACATATCTTTTTATTTTATTATTCCTAAAATATTTCAGAATCAATTTAAAAGTAAATTTTCCGATACATGGAAAAATGTAGATATAAAAGTTGTAGATGCAATTCCAGTAGATATTAATTCATGTAGTAAATACCAATTATATTACAAATTTGATGATGCATTATCTTTGGAAACCGATAGAAGAAATAATGATTTATTATCAGCCAATTTATCTACATTAGAAATTTTACAAGAAAATGAATTTATAGGAGTACTATATAATTTTATTCCTGTGTCAGAAAAAGAAAGTAATTACTTTAAAAAGAAGAGTAGTGAAACTATACAAAGATATAAAAACGGAGAAAACTTAAAGAAATCTAAAAATTTATTGGATTATTCAAAAATAGCACTAAAATTTTTAATAGACTTGATAAATGCCCTTTTAAATTGTCTTTTAAATGGAGAGCAAAATAGTCAGCTTATACTTTATCCTTTAGGAAAAGAAACCTCTTCTAGCACCCAAAGAAAGCTTCAAAAGGAAATACTTAAAAATCAGACTCTAATTTTAGCTCATTCAGAGGAAAAATCAAGAGAAAATCAATTATGCCAGTCTATTTATAATAGTTTTTCTAAAATTAACGGAGACAATGAATTAATTTATACAAAAATAAAAAAAGATACAGATATAAATAGATATATAATTAACAATGTTAAGATAAATTCTACTAGTACAGAAGAGTGTTCAAATTTTATTTCTTTACCAGGGGCAGAATTAATAGATCAATATAAAAACATAACTCATAAAGAAACTAAAGAAAATCCAGTACCAAAAGAATTAACAAAAGGTATTATTAGCTTAGGTATAAATAAATATAAAGAGACTTATCAAGAAGCTTTCCTAAGTGATGATATAAACCTACAATCATTACCACTAGCAATATTAGGAGCTTCTAGAAGTGGTAAATCAACTTTTAGTATTAATCTAAGTAAAAATATTATAGATAATAATGAAGGATTGATAGCATTAGACTTTATCAAAGATTGTGAGTTGGCAAATAATATAAAAGCTATAACTCCAAAAGATAGATTGATAGATATAGATCTTTCTAATCCTAAAATGATACAAAGCCTTTGTTATAATGAATTTAAGATTACTTCTGATATGAGTGCTTATGAAATATCAAGTATATCAAGAAAACAAACTAATAACTTATTAAAAATAGTAAATATAATAAATGGAGATGATAAAGAACTATCACCAAAAATGCGAAAATATTTAGGAGCAGCTGCAAGAATTGCATTTTGTTTTCCAAATTCATGTATGAAGGATGTATTAAATATACTGCAATTCCATGAAATTAGATATAAATATATAAATAAATTAAGTGAAGAATTAAAAGATAGACTAAAAGATAGTATACTATCACTAAATGAATTGGATGAAGTAAATAAAAAGGGTGAAGTTACTGGAACTAAGGAAATAAAAATAGAGGGGATCTTAGATAGAATCGACTTGATGAGAGAAAATATAATAATAGATGAAATGATAAGCAAGACTCCAGAAAACAATATAGATTTTGTAAAAGCTATGGAAGAACGCAAAGTAATACTTATAAGAATGAGAGATAAAGATTTTGATGATGATATTTCTATTGATATATTGACTTCATTTTTCTTACAAAAAATATGGGCTGCATTAAAGATAAGAGGGACTATGCATAATTTACCTGACAGAGTAACTGTATTAATAGATGAAATATTTCAAACTCCATGTGCTCAAAAGATATTAGCTAAAAATTTTGTTCAAAGTGCTAAATTTGGGTTAAAGTATGTATTAACTTTACATTACTTGCAACAGTTATCACAAGATGCTCAAAGGGCCATGAGAAATGCTAATGCTAGTTATATGCTTATAAGTGGAGTAGATGAAAATGCATTCAGTTCTTTTAGGAGTGATTTTGAAAAAGAAGGTTATGAAGTAGAGGACCTTTTGAACTTAGAAAGATGGCATAGTTTGAATTTAGTTGCTACATCTAAAGGTAAGAAGGCTTTTATAACTCATTTACCTGCTGAATTAAAAATAAAGAACTAGACATTAAATAGTTTTATAGCTCAACTCCCTTCATAGGGAGTCTTTTTATGTCGAAAACTTTTTTAAATAAATTTAATAAAACATGTTTGATTCGACTCGAATTGTGCTATAATATAATTAATAAAAGATATAGGAGGTAAGGAAGATGAAAAGAAATTTAATGAAAGAAGCTCATAAAATGACAAGGGAAATAGTAAATAAATATGGAGATGTTGATTATATGACTCAATTAAGTTTATGTTTGTCTTTCTTGTCTCAAAAAGGAGGTAAAGAAATGGTAGAGCTTAAAGGGACTGAAAAACAAGTTAAATGGGCAGAAGACATAAGAAATAGAATTATAAAAGTAAATGAAATATTTGAAAAAGCAATAGAAGGTGTTGACATGTATAAAATGGCGAAATCTACATGGCTAGATGATAATATGTATGTTATAGCTCAGGCATCATTAAAGAATATATTAGTTCAAGAAGAAGCTAAGTTCTTTATAGAAAATTTCAGAGGTTTAAAAGATTATATGATAGAAAATACTTTGTTATATGAACCTAAAAAACAAGTTAAATTTATATGGTCATTAGTAAGGGAATTTGAAAATATGTAAATTTTGAGAGGTGTTATTATGAATAAATGGTATAGATTAGGTAAAAAATATTCAAACTTTTTTGAGGGACTAAGAGAAGTAAATGAATTTTTAAGAAAAAATGGTATGAATTTTGAATCTTATTCATTTGATGATTTTTCAGAAGAAAATTATGATTTTCTTTGTAAATATATAGATGTATATCCAGAAGTAGAAAACTACGAATATGATAGAGCAGGAAGGAGATATATGTTTGAATGGGGATTTTTAGCTATTCCTAAGTATAATCAAAGAAAAGCAAAAATGCAGTTTGCAAAAAGCGGAGGCACTGCAAGAGGCAATGCTATAACAAATAGAGTTACTATTCCTACATCTTGGGTAAAATCATTAGGTATAACAGAAGAAGATAGAAATGTTATTATTAAATTAATAGATAATAAAATAGTAATAGAAAAGGGGAAATAGTATGTTTGATTTTAAAAATATGTCATCAGAAGAACTTAAACAATTATCAAAAGATATTAGGATTGAAATAGACAATAGGATGATTAATATTAAAAATATTAAAAAAGAAATAGATAAATTAAGTGAAGAATATACGTTCTTTTTTAGAAGTGTTAGAGAGATTAAGTATCAACCATATGTTGCAAGATGTGAATATGATCGTAAATATGGCATAAAACTTTTATATAAACATTTTGAACATACGTTTGGTAATTATAAAGAATGTCTCGTTGAAGGGAATTATACGTGCAAAGAATTTGAAATTTTAGATATTGCTTATAATAACATTAAATATGGAGAAAGTGGATATTATATAGTTTTAAAAGGTAAATTAACTAAAATATGTAATAAAAATGATATGTTCAAAGTATCATCAATTAAACAATATTTAAAAGGAGATTTATTATTTGATAATTTTCTTGAAATAGTAGGTATAAAAAACACAAATAAAATTATAGATGATTTGATAGAAGAAGATTAGAAGGTGATAAATTGGAATTATTTACAAATTTATACGAACATCAAAAAAAATGTGTTGAAAAGCTCAGAAAAATAAAAATCGGAGCATTATATATGGAACAAGGCACAGGAAAAACAAGAACTGCACTTGAATTAATCAAAATAAGACTAGAAAAAGGTAAAATTAATCATGTTCTATGGTTATGTCCTTACTCTGTCAAAGAAAGTCTACAAAGGGAAATTATAAAGCACGCAGGGGATACATGCAAAGATTTAATTACAATTTGTGGCATAGAAACATTATCAAGTAGCATAAGGGTGAATTCTGAACTGTTAGAATTAGTAAAAGATATGAATTGTTATTTAATAGTTGACGAGAGTAATTTAGTTAAAAATTTTTTTGCAAAAAGAACAAAAAATATTATAAGATTATCAGAATATTGCAAATACAAATTAATATTAAATGGAACACCAATATCAAGAAATGAAGTTGATTTATTTGCTCAATGGTATATTCTTGATTGGAGAGTTTTAGGATATAAATCATTTTGGAGTTTTGCAGGAAATCATATAGAATATGATGAACATATTCCAAATAAGATTAATAGATGCTTGAATGTTGATTATTTATCAAAAAAAATATCATCTTATTCTTATCAAGTTAAAAAAAGTGAATGTTTAGATTTGCCTGAAAAATCATATTCTACTAAATATTACAACTTAACTAAAGAACAATACAAGCATTATGAAAAAGTAGCAAATGACTTAATGTTCGATATTGACGAATTAGAACCTCATACAATCTATAGAATGTTTACAGCACTTCAAAATGTAATATCTGGCTATAAAGTCAATGTTTATCATGAAATAGATACAATAAAACAATATGATATGTATGAATGTGAATATAAAAAAATAGAAGTAAAAAAAGTTACTGGAATGAACAAAGTCAATTTTTTTGGAAATATTGAAAGCAATCCAAGAATACAAAAATTGATTGAAATAATTGATACAATAGCAGAAAAAACTATCATATTTTGTAAATATACCGATGAAATAAAAAATATAGCAACACTTATTAATAATAAATATGGGAAAGATGCAGCGATTGAATTTTATGGAGAACTTAACATAAAACAACGGGAAAAAAATTTAAAAAAATTCAAAAATGAATCAAAATTCTTAATTGCAAATAAATCATGTGCAGGATATGGTTTAAACTTACAATTTTGTAGCTATATAATTTATTATAGCAATGATTGGGATTATGCAACAAGAGCACAAAGTGAGGACAGAGTTCATAGAATAGGACAAAATAAAAATGTGCATATAATAGATATATGCGCTACTTATACACTTGATGAAAAAATAATAAAATGTTTAAAGAAAAAAGAAAACTTAGTTAATGCTTTCAAAAGAGAAATAGATAATAACAAAGATAATTTTGAAGATATAAAATCAGAATATATAAAAGTTAAAAATAGTTTTGGAAAGAAAGTAACTAAAAAAATTAAAGGTAACAACAGGAGGGATTTAATTGAAGGTATATAATAATCAAAATGTATATGAAGCATCAATAGATAGAATTAAATATATGTTTGATGAATTCGATAATGTATTAGTTGCATTTTCGGGTGGAAAAGACAGTGGAGTTTTATTAAATTTATGTTATGATTATGCTAAAAAACATAATAAATTACATAAATTGTCTATGTATCATTTAGATTATGAAGCTCAATATGATTATACAACTAATTTTGTTACAGATTGTTTTTTAAATAATTTTCAAGGAATTAAAAAATTTTGGTTATGTTTACCTATTGCTGCACAATGCGCAGTATCAATGCATCAAGATCATTGGACCCCATGGGACAAAGACGTGGTTGACATATGGGCAAGAAAAATGCCTGAAAATAAATATGTAATTAATGAAGACAATGTGCCTTTTGAATTTAAAAAAGATACTCTTGATTATGATTTGCAAGATAAATTCGGAAAATGGTTTTCTAGTAAATATGGAAGTACAGCAGTCGCAATAGGAATAAGAAGTAATGAAAGCATGAATAGGTATAGAACAGTAAATAGTAGAAATAATAGAATGAAAAAATTTAAATATGACAATAAGCACTGGATAAACATCTACAAAGATAACTACTTAACCTTCAAAGCATATCCTATTTACGATTGGACAACAGAAGATATATGGATTGCAAATGTAAAATTTGGATTTAAATATAATAAACTATACGATCTATATTATCAAGCAGGATTAAGCATTGAACAAATGAGAGTTGCAAGCCCGTTTAATGATTGCGCGGTAAACAGTTTAAAAATATATAAAGTTATAGAGCCTAACACATGGGCAAAATTAGTTGGAAGAGTAAACGGAGTAAATTTTGCTGGAATATACGGAGGAACTACTGCTATGGGATGGAAGAGCATAAAATTACCAAAAGGGCATACATGGAAAAGCTATATGGAGTTTTTATTAGAAACTCTTCCAGAAGAAGTTAAAAATAATTATTTAAAAAAATTAGAGACATCTAAAAAATTTTGGAAAAATACTGGAGGTGCTTTAGATGAAAAAACAATAGAAGAGTTAAAGATTGAAGGAGTTGAATTAATAGAGACTGGAAAGTTAAGTAATAGATCAAAAACAAAACAAGTTATAAAATTTAATGAATATCTCGATGATACAAATGTTACTGAATTTAAATTAATACCAACATATAAAAGAATGTGTATTTGCATAATGAAAAATGACCATTTATGCAAATACATGGGATTTTCACCAACAAAGGAAGAAACTAAAAAAAGACAAGATAGTATTGCAAAATATAAAAATATAATAAGAGGAAAATAAGGAGGAATATTATGAGTTATAAAAGTCCAGTTTACGATATAAAAGCTATACCTATTGAAAAAATAAGAGCAAATGCTTATAATCCTAATGCAGTAGCACCGCCAGAAATGAAATTACTATATCAATCAATAAAAGAAGATGGATATACTATGCCTGTAGTTTGTTATTATATTGAAGAAGAAGACATATATGAAATTGTTGATGGGTATCATAGATATACAATTATGAAAACACACAAAGATATTTATGACAGAGAAAATGGATGCTTACCTGTATCAATTATAGATAAACCAATTCAAGGCAGGATGGCATCTACAATAAGACATAATAGAGCAAGAGGAACACATAACATAGAATTAATGTCAAATATAATATCAGAATTAGTTGAAAGCGGAATGTCAGATGCTTGGATAGCTAAAAACATAGGAATGGATTTAGATGAAATACTAAGATTAAAACAAATAACAGGATTAGCATCATTGTTTAAAGATAAGGAATTTAGCAAATCATGGAATTGAAATCTATGTAAAATTATATAAAAAGGGAGTATATGCTTCTACGTATATACTCCCCTAGGACACTAACCATATCATAAACCGTGTATTAAATATCTAAACAAGTTTAGAACGTTTCACTTATCAAATACACTTGATATAGTGTATGCAAATCACTGGTTAAAAATTGCATGTCCTTTCATATTTAACACATATTTAACATTTAATTTAATATTATCCATTTATACTATATTATTCCTTAATGTCATCATCATACAGATGTTCAATAATCCGTATGATGATGACATTTATATTTTTAATTTTATATCTAATTCAAACTTAGCGTTCCTTTTGTTTTTTTCTTTAAAATAAATAATTTCATCAATTACACTCTTCAAAAGAAAATTCTTAAGTTTAATATCATCTGTTTTTTTATAATTTTCAAGTACTAATTTTATACTTATAGCTAATTCATTATAATTTATATTAATGTTTTTTTCACTTTCTATAAGTTCCAATGTACTATCAATAGCATTTTTATTTTCATCTGTTTTCTTAGAAAGCACTTGAGTACGTTCTAAATAAGTATCAACATCGTATACACCTTTTTCTAGTAGATCATGTAAGTTATTCTTTTGCTTATTTAATTCAACTGCCTTTTTTTTCAATAAAGATAGAGTACATCTTAGATTTTCAATTCTATCATTTTCTTTATTTTCTACTTTATTGGATAATATTTGATTTTCAAACTCTTGTAATATATCTTCTAAATATTCGAGTATAGTCTCCTCTAATACATACATTTTTACTCCACGATTTTCATTGCAAGACTTGCAACACATAAATTTGACATATCCTTCGCCTTTATAATTTGATAATTTATTAGTCATAGTATGTCCGCAGCAAGCACATTTTACAAGACCGGCTAATGGATTAGTTAAATTTTTATTATTTCCAGAAGGAGCTATTTGATTGTTTTGTCTTATTTCATCAGCTTTGTTCCAAATTTCCTCTGATATAATAGGTTCATGGATACCTTTTGCTATAATTATATTTTCTTTTGGCTGCTTTTTAGTTATAGTACCTTTTCTTCTGTAATTATTCCAAGTAACATATCCACAGTATATATTATTCCTTAGTATCCTCCCTATAGCTTGTTGAGAAAAAGGGATACCTGTATTAGTTTTAATACCTATATTATCTAGCCATACCTTTATCTTATAAGCACCATTTCCATTTATATACATGTCAAATATATTTCTTACAATAGCTGCTTTTTCTTCGTCAATTACAAGTGATTTTTTACCTTCTTTATCATATTCAAACTTATAACCATATGGGGCAGTAGAAGCTATAAATTTGCCTTCTTCAACTGATTTAATACGGCCCCTTTGCATCCTTTTGGTTATTATTTTTAATTCTCTACGAGCAAAGAACGCTTTAAATTCAGTCATCTCTTCATCGAGTTCATTATTTAGATCATAAGTTTTATCTGGAGTAATAATTAAAGTGTTAGTTTCTTTAAAAGTATCTAAGATTAATCCTTGGTCCTGCATTCCTCCACGGCCTAAACGATCCAAATCCATACATAGTACAGCATCATACATATTATTTCTAACTTCTTCTAATAACTTCATCATTTTAGGCCTCGATACTATACTTCCTCCGGATACTATTTCTTCATGAACTTCAATAATATCTAAATGTTGTTTTCTTGCAAGTGCTAACAATGCGCTTCTATGTCGAGACAGAGTATCAGTATTTTCTTTTTTCTCTAATTCTTCATCTTGTCTTGATTTTCTAAGATACATACATACTTTCATTATGCTATTTCTCCCCCAAATTCATATTTATAATTATTGTATTTATTTAGAAAATATTTAGCAACTTCCAGTTCATTAATTGATAGTGCTTTACTTAATTTTATTATTTCAATTAAAGTGACATTAACAAATTCATCACTTTCTATTTTTGAAATATAGGCTTGAGAAACTCCTATCATCTCAGCCAATTGCTTTTGAGTTATTTTTTTCTTTAGTCTTGTATTTCTAATTATATTCATATTATAAATCTCCTTAAATGTTTTAATAAATTGTCATAATTTTTCTATAAATATAACTATCAGTTATATTTATTGCCCTATAATATAAATAGAAATATATAAATTAAATGATAAATATAGGTAGAAGGAGGATATATGGATAACAACGAGATATTAGAACTTGCAAAAGAACTTGAGAAATTATATAAAATAGACAAAGAAGCATATAATTTGATAATTGAATTGATAAAAAAATTAAGACAAATAGATTAATATCTTATTTGTCTTTTTTATTTTTATTGTTTAGACTTATTATTAATTTTTTTACTAATTCTTTATCTTTTTCATCTAATTTGTTTATTTCATTGGCCCACTCGATATGAGCATGTTCTGTATGTTTCATAAATGATATTTCTTCTCTATCCAGCAAGTAATCTAAAGTTACATTAAAGTAATTAGCTATATTTATTAATATATCTCCGGGTATAGATCTCTTATTTTGAAGATATTTACATAATGTTTGATAATTAATATTAAGAGCTTTTGATAATTCTAATCTGGACATGTTTTTATCATCCATTAATTTTAAAATTTTATCTCCTGTACTCATAAATCCTCCTCACCGACATAAATCGATATCCCTATATATACACGATTATACCACAAAGTGTATAATTTAAAATATTTTTATACAATCTGTATAAAAAAGCTTGACATTATACAATTTGGATAATATACTCTAAGTATAAATAAATAACTTGTCCAAAGAAAGAAGGTGAAAAACAATGACTGATAAACTAATAGCTTTCAGACATAGTAAAAATAAAAGCATAGTAGAATTTGCTAAAGAACTAGGGTTAGGCTATGACACATACTATAAAATAGAATCATGTCAAAGAAAACCCAGTTATAATTTCTTAACAAAATTTAAAAAAGCATATCCAGAAGCAGATATAGATGACATTTTTTTTAATGATAGTTTAGACAAATTGTCTAATTATTAATATGCATATATTAGACACATAGGACAATTTTATCTATTCATAAAATTTTAAGGGGTGAATTTATGAACAATAGATATTACGAAAATGATATAGCAAAAGTAAAGATATCATTTTCAAATCGTAGTAAAGAAGAACAGGATAGAGTATTTAAAAACATCGCAGAAGCTTGTTACAACTTAGTTTTATATGAATATAAGAAGGGGGTAACAAAAGATGAAAATAAAAATATCTCTGGAGGAACTAAAAGTACTATCTAAGTTATTACCAAACCTTACAGTTAAAGAGTTTATCGAAATAAACAAAAGATAAATTTTCAAGAAAAATTTAAGGAGGTGAACAAATCATGAAAGAAAGCGGACAAGCAGTACAAGCATACTACTACTTAGTTAAGTATTTTGGATATGAAAATACTGTAGCAGCATTTCTAGAATGGAGAAACAAATACAAAGATTTATTCTAAGGGGGAGTAATTTATGAGTGATTTATATTTAAGTTATAAAACATTTAGTAATAATGAATTTGGAGAAATAAGAGTATTAGAAATAAAAGAAAAAACATATGCAGTAGCAAATGACGTAGCAAAAGCATTAGGATATAAAAACCCAACTGATGCAGTAAACACAAAGTGCATGAACATCGTAAAATACGAGGTTGAAAATTCAAGAGGACAAATGAGAATGACAAATATAATACCAGAAGGTGACATATACAGATTAATAATAGGCAGTAAATTACCAAATGCAGAAAAGTTTGAAAGATGGATATTTGATGAGGTTTTACCTTCTATAAGAAAACATGGAGCTTATATGACAGAGAATACAATAGAAAAAGCATTAACTAGTCCAGATTTTCTTATACAGTTAGCAACTAAGTTAAAAGAGGAACAAGAAAAATCTAAACAACTAGAGGACAAGCTAGAGAAAAATAGTAAGATGCTGAACCAAATATCTGCTAGTAAAAATTCCTTATTGGTTAGGGAAGTAGCAAAGATACTAAGTAATCACCATGGCATAGTTATAGGAGAAAAGAAATTGTACCAAAAGCTTAGAGATTGGGGCTGGATATTTAAGAATAGTACAGAAGCTAAGCAAGAAGCGATAATACATGGATACTTAGAAGTAAGAGAAGGGACTAGAGAAAGTTCTAAAGGAGTATTTACATTCCATGTTACACGCGTTACCGGAAAAGGACAAAGAAAGATATTAGAAAAATTATTGGAAGAATTAGAAAATAAGTAATGCAAGTTTTAACTGAGGTCCAAATGGATGCGAGTGAATATTAAAGGGGGTTATATAATGCAAGACTATATTAAACATTTACAAAGCCAAATAGAGTACTGGCAGAGAATCGCCCTAGCAGAAAGAGAAAAGAATATCAAATTAGAAAAAATTATTAAGAAAATTGAAAAAAAGATATACAACTTAGATGATAAGGAGGATAAATAAATGAAAAATATATGCAATACTTGTAAATATGAAATATATGAATTTTGCAAAAAAGTAGGGTTGGAAAGTATAGATAAAAATGGAAAATGTTTTATTTATAAAGAAGATGTCTATAAAGAACATGGACTAAGAAAAGTTGAAGTAATAGAAATAAATCGTTATAGAGAGCTTGATAGCGATACGCCTAATAATAAAAGTTTCATAGCTTATTTTCATAAGTGGTTTGAATCTGAAAATGAATTATATGCAATTGTAGAAGACACGAAAGGGAATGTTGAAAAATTAAATGCATTTGATTTTAACTTTAAATTTATAAATATCTAATAATTAAAGGAGGATAAATAAATGAATTGGATATTAGATGAAGTCAGAGAAAGTATCAAAAATAAGATTACAGTATGTGAGAGTTTCATGGAGTTATGTGATGAACAAATTAAAAATTATAAAAATAGATATGAAACTAATAGAGTAGGAGAAGCAGCAAACCATGAATACTGGAGAGCATGCAAAATAAGAACAGCATACGAAATCAAGGATTTAAAAGAAATACTACAAGAAATTGATGCAATGATGCAAGAAGAAATTAAACAACTAGATGAAGCAGATGAAGATGAAAGAGAAAATAGAGCAGATGCTTACATGGGAATATAAAAATAGAACCTACGGCAATAGGTCCTATCTTTAGAAAAAGTTAAGTAATTAGAAATTTACTTTTTCTATATTATATCACGAAAGGATATGATTTAGAACATGAAAATTAGAGATTTATTTCAAGGATGTAATCAGGCTTTTAGAAATAGTGAACCTACATTTCAAACTAGGCTATTATATGCAGAATTAAGTAGTCCTTATGATGTATATGCAGATAGCAAATGGGGTTATATAGATGGAGCAAGGGAATGTTTAGAAGGATATAAACCTATTGAAGAACTTGAAGAATATGTTAAACAATACGAAATAGATAATAGCCCTTTAGATGAATATGATTTAAGCTATTGCCTTGCAATAAAAGATTTCATAAAACAAGAGAAAAATAAGGAGAGTGTATAAATGAATAATAAAGAAATAAATGAACTTATATTTTGCTTAGGTAAGGTTACTTTAGAAATTTATGAATATAAAAAGATGAAAGAAAAATTAGATACTGACTATAAAGAAGCAATTGAATATTTGGGTTTGCCTGATTCAATACTAGATTCTTTCGAACAAAATCAAGAATTTATTATTAATGAAATAATCAAGGAGCGTGAAGCTAATGAGTAATAAAATAGTTTTTGAAATTGGCATCGGTTTTAGTACCTCTACAGTAATAAAAACCAAAGTGAAAATAAATGATATAAATTTTGTGTTTGAATATTACCCATCATTTGGGATGTTGACAATAGATAGAGTTTACAATGTTTTTAACGGAGATAGATTGGAAATGAAAGTGTTTAGAGAAAATGTAATAAATGTAAACGAAACAGAGTTTGATATTGAAACTTTTGATGTTGAAACTTTTGCTAGGGAATATGTTCACGAAAACTTAGTGATGCAAATATGTGATGAAAATGAACATTCTGTATTAAAGGAGGTGACTTTAAATGAGTAATGCATTACAACTGGCAACTTATACTTTAGAAGGTGGACAAGTATTAAATGCTGAAACTGTAAAAAATTATTTAGTAAGCGGTAATGGAAACATAACAGACCAAGAAACAATGATGTTTATAGAATTATGCAAGGCTCAAAAGTTAAATCCATTTATAAGAGAAGCATATCTTATTAAATTCGGTAATAGTCCAGCAAATATAGTAGTCGGTAAAGATGTATTTGTTAAAAGAGCATATAGAAATCCAAGATTTGAAGGCATGAAAGCTGGAATAGTAACGATTGATAAAGACGGAAACATGATAGAAAGAGAAGGAGCATTAAAAGGTATAAATGAAAAATTAATCGGTGGATGGGCTGAAGTATATGTAAAGGATATGAAGTTCCCTATTAAGTCAACAGTAAGTATGGAAGAATACAGTAAGGGACAGTCAACATGGAAGCAAATGCCTTGTGTAATGATTAGAAAATGTGCAATGGTAACGGCATTAAGAGAGGCATTTCCGGAAGATTTACAAGGATTATATGATGCATCTGAAATGGGAATAGATACGAAATTACCGGAAAAAGAAATAATTCCAGGCATGGCATCAACTAAGCAAAAGAATAAGATAATGGCAATGGCATCACAAAAGGGATTATATGATTTCAATAATCCTAAAGACATAAAAGAGTTAGAGTGTTTCTGTACTAGCAATGGATATGATTTAAAACATCTTAAATTTGAAGAAGCAGATGAAGTATTACAACTTTTAATTGAATATGATCCAAAGGTTGATGATGTAACTGTAGATGATGAAATACAAGATGTAGAGTTTAATGAAGTCACTGAAACTGATGAAAGTAACATAGAAGGACAAGTTAGTTTATTGTAATTAGAAAACAAACAAAGGAAGTGGTAAAAATGGATTTGTATGAATTTACAGATAAAAGTACTTTAAGAAAAGCAGAAAATAGAATAAAAACCTTTGAAAATCTTATAGATATATTTGATAAGCAGCTTGAATGTGACAAACATACAAAATCTTTAGTATTCCAATATATTCAAGAAAATTTATATTATTATATTCAATCTTATATAGATATAAATTTATATGGAATTACATTTAATGAAAATGAATATAAAAACAGCTTGAGTTAAGGAAGTGGTGACTATGTCAGATAAAAAATATTACTGGATAAAACTCAAAGAAGATTTCTTTGAGGAAGATGTTATATCTTGGATAGAAGAGCAAGAAAAAGGAGTATATTATAGCAATTTTTATTTGAAATTATGCCTTAAAGCTATGAATAGTGAAGGTAGACTTATTAGAAAAGTTGGTGAAATGTTAATACCTTATGATGTTAAAACATTATCTAAAATAACTGGAGTAGATCAAGATACAGTAATAGTAGCTATGGAATTATTAAAAAGGACTGGCTTAATTGAAATATTGGAAAATGGAGAAATATATTTAACTCAACTTAAAAATATGATAGGTTCTGAATCTAAATGGGCAGAAAAGAAAAGACTTCAAAGAGCAAAAGGACAAAGTGAGGACAATGTCCCTCTTTTGTCCGGACAATGTCCGACAGAGAAAGAGAAAGAGAAAGATAAAGATAAAGAGAAAGATAAAGATAAAGAGAAAGATAAAAAAAAAATAAAGCATAAATATGGTAATTATAACCATGTATTACTAACAGATAACGAAAAAGAAAAGCTTCTAAATGAATTGGATGAATATAAATTTAATTTAGTTATAGAAAAATTGGACGAGTATATAGAAGAGACTGGGAAGAAATATAAAAACCACTACTTAACTATTAAAAGGTGGGTAATAGAAGCAGTGGAAAAAGATTTAGTTAAAAACATTTCTACTAAAAGTATTTCACAAACTAAGAAATTTATACCAGCAACACAAAAACAATGTGATGATGCTGAGTTTAAAAGAAGATTGGAAGAAAGTAATAAATTATTAGATAGCCTAGATGAAAATATATGGGGTGATTAGATGAATGAAACTTTTAAAAAGATATTAATGGAGAGAGTTAATAATATCCCTAAAAGAGATAATATAAAAGAATATGAGTGCCCTATATGTAGGGATTTACATTATACATTTAATGATTTAGGGCAAGCAGTGCCATGCAAATGTAAAGATAAATTTGAATCCAAAGAAAAATTAAAAAAATGTGGATTAGATGAAGTGTTCAAGAATAAAACATTTAGAAATTATAAAGTGAATAATGAAACTCAATTAGCGGCGAGAGATAAAGCTATAAACTATTGCAATAATTTCCTTGATACAAATTCAAGCTTAATTATTACAGGTAGACCTGGAGTAGGTAAAACACATTTAGGAGCAGCAACAATGATTAATTTGATTGGCAAAAATGTACTTTGCAAATATGAACTATATACAACTATGTTAATAAATCTTAAACAATCAGTAATGGATGAAACAAATTTTATAAGAGAAATGGATAAGTACAAAGTACCAAGAGTTCTTTTTCTAGATGACTTTTTAAAAGGAAAGCCAACAGACGCAGATTTAAAATATATATTTGAAATAGTAAATGAAAGATATCTTAAGAAAAAACCTATGATTATTAGTACAGAAAAGTCAATTGATGAAATAGTTAGTTGGGATGAAGCAGTGGCAAGCAGATTAGTTGAAATGGCTCAAGGAAACATAATAGAATTTGGAACAGATATAGAAAACTATAGATTTTATGCCAAATAATTATATTCCAGGGGATTTCCCCTGGTAAGGGGGGAGTAATTATGAATAATAATACTAAAGAGATGTTTGAACGTGCTAGAAATGGCGATAAAGAGGTCAGAAAGCAATTAATTGAAAATAATATAGGAATTGCTATAAGTATTGCAATAAAATATACAAGAAGTGAAACGATAGACATTGAAACAGCTAAACAAGAAGCAACAATAGGACTCATAAAATCAGTTGATACTTTTGAACCAGATAAATATGACAAGATAGCATTTACAACTTATGCATATAACCTAATAAACTGGCAAATCATAAAATTTATAAGAGACAAGAGAGAAAATTTACCATATAAATTGCACCGAGAAGATTATCAACTAAAAAAACAAATATTAGAAGCTACACCTAAATTAATAAATGAGTTACATAAATTTCCGACACAAAAAGAAATTGCAAAATATCTTGAAGCAGATGAAAAAGATATTGAAAAGATATTACAATTAATGAATTATGCCGAACTAGATAGACCTTCACCGGTTGATGAAGAAAAGGATAAAAAAGATATAATACCAGACCACAATAACATATCAGAAGAACAAATCATAAATAAAATAATAATCAAACAAGCAATTCAAAAATTACCTGCAGAACTTAGAGAAATAATAGAACTTAAATATTTTAGAGGGTATTATTTAAAAGAAATATCAAAAATAATGAACATTCCAAATCATAAGTTATACAGGTTAGAAACAAAAGCACTAGAAATGTTAGCAAAAGAATTAAAAGGAAAAGAAATAGATAAACCAATCAAAAAGAGAAAATACGATAAAGAAGACTTAGAAAAAAGAAGAGAAAAGATATCAGTACTTATGAAACAAGGACTGAAACAAAAGCAAATAGCAGATTTATTAGGAGTAGCGCAAAACACCATTAGCAGAGAAAAGAAAAAAATAATGGGAAATTAGTTAAGGGGATGAAAACTAATGAAAAAGGTACTAGGGGGTAAAGAAAAAAGCTGCATAAACTGTGGAGGCACAATGATGCATCTTAAAGTAAAAGGACTAGGTGTAGTAAGTCAGTGTCGAGAATGCGGTAATTTAGTAAATGGAAGAATAAAAGATGAAGTTAGAGTATGTAGTTATGATCCAATAATAGAAGAGGTGAAGTAATGAAATTAACAGGATTACAAATAAGAAATATGCAAATGCTACAGGACCTAGAAAAAATGATAAAAGAACTTGAGACAAAAAGGATAGAGCATGATTTATTAAATAAAAACAAATATGCTGAACTATATAAGGTTTATCATAGATTGTTGGGGGGATTAGATGAAAGAGGTTATAAAGTTTGCTAAATTCTACTATGAGCTAGGCTATAGCTTAAATGAAGCGATAACTATGGCTATTAATATAGCTAGAGAAGTGGAGATGAGTAAATATGAGTGAAGCACAAGAGCAGAAAGCAGTCATAGAATGGTGCAGTTGGAATTCTGATAGGTTTGAAGAACTTAAATGGATTTTTCATTGTCCAAATGAAGCAAAAAGAAGTAAGATAACAGGAGCAGAATTAAAAAGACTTGGTATGCGAGCTGGAGTTCCAGATTTACTACTTTTATCGCCTAAAGGTAAATACATAGGACTAGCAATAGAGATGAAATATGGAAAGAATAAATGCACCATAGAACAAGTTAAATGGCTAGATTGGTTATATAAGCAGGGATATATGTGTAAAATATGCTATTCAGCAGATGATGCAATAGCAGTAATAAAAGAATATTTGGGAATAAAATAGGGGTGATGTGATGTTATATTTATATGATCCAAGATATAACTTAAAAACTGAAACCACTTATGAAAAAATGTGCCGATTATTTGTCAAAACAAAAGGAACATTACAAAGCTACAAATCAAAGAATAGAAAAGTTAACAAGAGATATTACATCATAGATGAAAATACAAGTAAAAAACAACTTAAAGAATTTTATTCAAAAGAGATTTTCAAAGATGAGATATGGAAGACAATAGAAGGTTCAGAAGAACAATTCATAATAAGCAACTATGGAAGATTTAAAAAAATATATAAAAGCATACCAGAAGGTAAGTTTTTATTACCATACTTTGTACATAAAAGAAGATGCAATAAGGACAAACAATTCATAAAAGTTAAATTTCAAGGCGAATACAAGGAATACAATGTAGCAAGGTTAGTAGCATATCACTTTGTTGATATATATTACACAAACGATAAAGTTATAAGAAAATCAAAAGATAGAAAATATAAAGCTTATACCTATGATGATGTAATGGCTTTTCACAAAAATGGATTAGTTTATGATAATTATGCTGGTAATTTAGAATGGTTAGACAGATATGATTTAGCAGCCAAGACAGCTCATAAGAGTAAAACAAAAGGAACTATAGTAGCCAAAGATGCAATTACTGGAGAAGTTATAGGATTCTTTAGAAGCACAAGAGATGCAGAAAAACATTTATATGTAAGTAGACAAGCAGTATCAGATAGTCTTAACAAGAAATGGAAAACAAATATAGTAGCGGGAACATATATATTTGAGTATGATGAATAACAATTAAATAGGGGATTATGCAATACCAGTGTAGTTCCCTATTCTTATTTGACTATCAAATGAAAATATGGAGGTGATATTATGCTAGACGAGTTAAAATTTATACTTAGCAGTTTATATTGCCAACTAGGATTGACCAGTGAAGTTTTAAGACTGTCACAAGTAATAGATGAACTAATTATTAAGGAATACAAATAAAGGGGGATTTAAACATGTTATTAAATAGAAAATATATAAATGACCTTGTAAATGAATTAGAAAAAGAACAAAGTGTAAATGAACATTTACATAAAATGATTGATTTCTTAAAGAACAGAAATAGTAAGTTAAAAGAGGATATAGAAGTTAAAGAGGACTCAATAGAAAACTTATTAGATGCTAATAGAGAACTAAGCCTAGCAAATGCTTACTTAGAAAAACAAATTAGATTACTTACAAATAAAAAAGCAAAGTTGGAAAGGGAATTGAGCCAGTTAAAAACTAAACACAGTAGAGTCACTGGACAATTGGACAAGTTAAGAAATTACTGTAGACAGTTAACAGGCATAGATATATTAGGAACAGGGGAGGATGAATAATATGGAGGTTGTTAAAATAACTGTAACAGATATCGGTGGAACTTATAGAGATGTAGCAGATGCAGCAAGAACTACAATAGGATTGAAAGAAGGGAAAAAAGAAATATCAGAAAGTTATATGTACAAAATGTGGAAAAAGAAAGGTGTTGAAATAATGAAAATAAAATTAAAAGGTCCAATTGATAATTATTGTCAACGCTGTTTAGAAGTTAGAAATATGGAATTACCAAACTGTGAAAGAGAATGTAAATATTATAGAAGAGGGTTACAAGTTAATCCTATTATTTATGAGGAGGTAAAAAGAAATGAAAATAGATAAATTTAAACATGCTGATAATTGGCAAGACGTTAAGGACGCAACTATGAATACAATAGGAAAAAATACAGGAGCATACCCTGATAGTAAATGGAAAAGACAATTGATATTATCAGAGCATTCACCAATAAGAAAATTAAAATTTGAATGGCGTTGGTATGATTTGAAATCTTGGGTTTCTGTGCATTTTGTTAGACATAAATTTGGTATAGACCACTTTGTTAAAACTCAAAGAACTGACCGTACAGGAATTAACAGAGATGATTTACCACAAGGTAGTTTAGTAAACCATGAAGTTGAAGCAAATGCACAAGCACTTATCAATATATCTAGAAAAAGATTATGTAGCTGCGCGTCTCCTGAAACTAGGGAGGCGTGGCAAGCCGTTAAGGATGAGGTAGCTAAGACTGAACCGGAATTAGCAAGCTGCATGGTTAGAGAATGTATTTACAGAGGTTTCTGTCCTGAGATGTTTGGTTGTGGTTATGATAAGACTGAGGCTTTTAGAAAAGAGGTTAAAAAATATAGGGGGTTAGAATATGGCTTGTAGAAGAAAAACAAAAGGAGAACGTGAACTTATAGCAGATATAAACAAGAGATTTAAAGTATTCTGTAATGAGTCTTATGATTTAGATGGAGCGGGTTGTATGAATTGTGAATTAGATTTTGAAGATGAAGAAAGTTGTGAAATACAATATATAAAAATGCTAATGGGGAAGGATGAATAGATGAATATAGAAGAAATTAATGGAGCAATAAGAACAATAGCAGATAATTTTAAGAATCCATCGCAACAACTTAAGTTAATTGAAGAACTGGGAGAATTATCAAGAGAATTATCTAAAGATATAGCAGTAGGTAGAAATATATCTACTGCTACAATATCAGAGATAGTTGATGTAGTTATACTAATTGAACAAATATTATATTTAGCGGAAGAAGAAGCAGCAGAATTAGCAAGAGAACAACTAGAATATAAACTTCAAAGAACATTAAGAAGAATTGAGAAGGGATATTATGAAAAAGTATGAAGTAGAATACAGAACTATTTTTGATAGAGAAACACACACAATAAAAAATGTATATAGTCCTATCATATATAAAAAAGATAATGGAAAAGTTTTTATTTCAATGAATGGTAAAATAATGGAGTTCGAGAAAAGAGAAGACGCTTTAAAACAAGCAGAGAAAACTTATAATAAATTGGTGAATAAGCAAGTAAATTGGATTAAGATTAATTAAATATAATTAAGATGTATAACGAGGAAGATTTACAAGAAATGTTATAAAAATTGTTAAAAGGAGAGACGAACTATGGAAATAAAAAAGAAGAGTTATCCTAAAGGGAATTTGGCTACTAGTGGAGATATAATCATAGATGGAGATAGTTATTTATTGATAGGTTGGGATTATGTTAAGCAAAAAGCTATTACTATAGATTTGAGTGAAACTACTAACAATGTGAGAATATATAATAATGCTGAAGAGATTAGAGATAAATACAAAAATAATAGAGTTATAAAAGCATGTGACATAGTATTGAGTTTTATATAGGAGGAAAATATGAAATTGATATGGGAGCATAAACGAACAACTTTCTTTACGGATAAAAGAACTAATATAAGATATAAAATAACAACACATCAGCTTAAGTATGAACCATATTATATTTTTGAAAAAAGACATAATTTAAAAGTTAAAATAAAGAAATATTGGTTAAGCAGGGCTGTTAAATAAAAGTTTGATTTTATAAGGAGTTGAGGGAGTATGAAGGAAGATTTAAAAAGATACAAAGAAATGAAAATCGAACTAGAAACAATAGAAGATAAATTAGAGTATTTAAAAGAAAAGAAAACAAGTATTAAATCACAAATCATAACAGATTTACCGGTGTCAACTCAAAGTGAATTAGATAGATTAAATGCATTATTAGTAGAGATGGAGAAAGTAATAAAACTTTATATGAAAAAGCAAAGAAAAATATTAAAAAAAATGTACAAGATAGAAAAATCATTAGATATATTAGAGCCATTAGAAAAAACAGTAATAAGATATGCTTACTTTGATAATAAGAGATTTGAAGAGATAAGTTGTAAAATAAATTATAGCTATAGAACAGTAAGAAGAATACATAAGAGTGCAATTGATAAATTATTAGATAGATGATGTTGGACACCTTTGGCCACAAGAAATATGATAATATCATATTATCAAGAATAGTAGAAAAAACGTAAATTGATTGCATATTTCCATCGTGTGCGAGTAAGAGGAACTTAGAATAAATTCTCATAAATTTAATTTAAGTTTCTGCCGAGGGATAAGAGTAGAGGTGCTCTTCCCTCAATATGTTGCTATGGGATTTATATACAAGTGGAGTATTAAATTGTCGACTATATATGAAACAAGTATATACTCGTGTTCAACTCATGAGGGCGACTAATATATATATTAAAACATAGCAGTAGAGTGAGGAAACACTATAAAACCAATAAGAGGCCTATTGTAAAAAACCTCCGGAGTAAACCGTGATAAAATCAAAATATTCATATATATTGTGTGTTAAAAAATCTATATATTAATTAGTATTATTAATTACTTATTGTTTTACATTATATTTAAACTATATCTTTAATTTTAAACTTTTTAAAACTTTATATTCCATTTTAATGCACCCAAATCAATGGGTGCAATATGAAGGTATGAGTATTATCCAGTGCAACTCTGGAAACCTTCTAATGATTGTTTTTATTCATTACTCCCACAAAGAGCACTAATAATTTAGTGTTCTTTTTTATTTTGTTAAAAGGTGTGATTATATGGTGAAAAGATGGAAGGAAATAGATGAAGTTATAAAACCTACAATAGAAATTCCAAAGGAATTGTACAAATATGATGACATTATGAAAGAAGTACCAAACTTTGATAAAACGGATGGAGCAAAGAAAGTGTATGAAAGAAAAGAATACATAATACTGGCAGTAAAGAAAGGATATGTTGTATATAACACTGAGAAGCCATTTATAAAAGGGCATTCCCACATATATGGTTTTAATGTCGCTAAAACAGTGATAGATAACTGCATAAGAAAAAAGATGCCTAAAACTAGAAACTTGTATCTATTGACCAGTCATGCGAGGGTAAGTAATGATGAAAAATATATAAGATTAGTTCAGGAATTAATAGAAGCTAAGTCGGACAAAAGAAAGCTAAAATATAGAAATAAAAATATAAATAGTAAAAGGAGCAAATAAAATGATATTTAAAATATATTTAGCATTTGTAGCAGTATCGTTAATATCATTTGTATTATATTTTCTAAGAATCAATGAATATTTAGCAGACCAAGGATTGCGATGTGTGGCAAATATGTCTACTGTGAAATGCATTATATATTGTTTTGTGCCTTTATTTCATATTTATTTTGGACACGAGTGCTATTACTTTGGAGTTATAGCTAATGATGAAGAGTTTGAAGGATTTATTAATGGTGATTATTGAAAAATATTAATAGGGAGGTGGCATTGTGAAGCTTACTATAAAACAAAAAGCATTTGCCGATTATTATATTGAGCTTGGCAATGCTACAGAAGCATATATAAAGGCTGGATATAAAGTTACTAAGAGAGAAGTGGCAGAAGCTAATGCTCGAAAGTTACTCGGAAATTACTCGGTTAAAAAATATATTGATGATAAAATGAAACAAATAGAAGAAGATAGAATAGCAGATGCTAAAGAAGTGCTAAGATACTTAACGAAAGGAATGCGACAAGAATTAGAGGAAGAAGTAGTTGTTATGGTTAATACTGGAGATTACACATCTGAACCTCAAATTATAAAAAAGAAAATATCTATAAAAGATGCGAATAAGTGCGCTGAGCTTCTCGGGAAAAGATATTCGTTATTTACTGAAAAAGTTGATTTAAATGGAAATGTAGGAGTAACAATAATTGATGATATAGGAAGCTTAGAAGATGAATAAAAGAATATCAGAAATTATAAATAAAAACTTTTATGAATTTTGGAAAACAATTAACTCTAATAAATATCTATTTCATGTATTAAAAGGTGGCAGAGCATCCGCTAAATCAACTCATGTATCGCTATGGTTAGTACTAGCATTAATGAAATATCCAGTAACTTGTCTATGTATCAGAAAAGTTGGTAATACATTAGCTGAGTCAGTATTTGAACAGTTAAAAGAGGCTATAGATATATTAGGCGTTAATCATGTATGGAGAATACAAAAGTCTCCGCTTAAATTAATATACATTCCTAGAGGAAACAGTTTTATATTTAGAGGGGCAGATGATCCAACAAAAATTAAATCAATTAAAATGAGTAAATATCCTATAAGCTTTGTATGGATAGAAGAGCTGGCAGAATTCAAATCCGAAGATGAAGTGTCAATAATAATTAATTCGGTATTAAGAGCAGAATTACCAAAAGAATTAAGTTATAAAGTTATATATTCTTATAATCCACCTAAGAGAAAGCAATCATGGGTCAATAAAAAATTTGAAACGCAATTCGTTGCAGATAATACATATATCCATCATAGTACTTATTTAGATAATCCTCATATATCAAAAGCATTTATTGATGAAGCTGAGGAAGTAAAAAAGAAAAACGAATTTAAATATAGATGGGAATATTTAGGAGAACCTATAGGCTCAGGAGTAGTTCCTTTTTCTAATTTGGAGTTTAGAAGAATAACAGATGAAGAAATAAAATCTTTTGATAATATTAAACAAGGAAATGACTTTGGATATGCTACAGACCCTATGGCATTTGTTAGAATACACTACGATAGTAAAAAGAGAATGTTATATTTTATAGATGAAATTTATGGAGTTAAAATGTCTATTAGAGAATTAGCTTCAAAAATTAAATTAAAGAAATATGATGATTTCCCGGTAACTTGCGATGCATCTGAACCACGTAGCATAGCAGAGCTTAGAGAATATGGGATAAAAGCAACAAGGGCTAAGAAAGGACCAGGTTCAGTGGAGTTTGGGGAAAATTGGCTAGATGATTTAGAAGCAATTGTTATAGATAGTAAAAGAACACCAAATACAGCACGAGAATTTGAAAATATAGATTATCAAACTGATAGGGATGGCAATACAATATCTAAACTAGAAGATAAGGATAACCATTCGATTGATGCCACTAGATATGCATTAGAAAATGAAATGAAAGTTAAAAACAATATACAAGTATTTAAATAGGAGGTGATAAAAATGTTAGAAGATGGGTTACTTTTACAAAGAATACAGGCTAAAATATTAAACAATCAAAGCAAAGTAGATACGATAAGAACTGCCAAAAACTATTATAATAATAAAAATGATATTTTACTTAAAGGAATAATACCAAAAAGAGAAGGTAAAGATCCATTAAGAAATGCAGATAATCGAATACCACATAATATTCATCAAATACTAGTAGATGAAAAAATATCATACCTATTTACATACCCTCCTATAATTGATATAGAAGATAATGAAGAAATTAATGAAAAAGTTAATCAAAGTTTAGGTGATGGATTTGAAAGAAAATTAAAAAATATTGGAATAGAGGCAAGTAATTGTGGAACTGCATGGATGCATTATTGGATTGAAATAGATGAAGATACAAAAGAGAGTAAATTTAAATATGAAGTAGTAAATACAGAAGAAATTATACCAGTATATGATAATGGATTAGAAAGAAAGCTAAAAAACATAATTAGATATTACAAAGTAAAAGAAGAAGTTTTAAATCAATTAGATGAAATTACATATGCTTATATTGAATATTGGACAGATAATAAAATGATTAGATGGAAAATGAAAGATAGCTTCACTAATACTCCAATAGAAGAAAGTGAAGATATAACACATACCTTAGGAGATGTTCCGTTTATCGAATTTTCTAATAACAAAGAAAAACAAAGTGACTTAGAAAAAATTAAAAGTTTATTGGATTTAAAAGATGTTGTTGTTAGTGGATTTGCTAATGATATAGAAGACATACAACAAATAATATATATACTTGAGAATTATGGCGGAACTGATTTGAATGAATTTCTATCAGATTTAAAAAGATATAAAACTGTAAAAACAGAATCTATTGATGGAAACAGTGGAGGATTGTCTACATTAAGTATAGATATACCTGTTGAAGCTAGAAATGTACTTATAGAATATCTTAAAAAGCAAATATATGAATCTGGACAAGGATTACAACAAGATATAGAAGTTACAGGAAGTGTAAGTGGAGTCGCTCTTAAATTTTACTATAGAAAGTTAGAATTAAAATCTGGTTTATTAGAAACTGAATTTAGAACATCTATAAATCATTTAATAAAGGCTATTTTAAAATTTTTAGGAATAACAGAAAATTATAAAATAGCTCAGACTTATACTAGAAATATGATATCTAATGATTTAGAAGCAGCACAAATAGCTCAAATGTCTACTGGAATAATATCTAAGAAAACAATACTAGAAAATCACCCTTGGGTAGAAGATACAGTAAAAGAAGAGGAAAGATTAGATGAAGAAAAACAACAAGAAGAGTCGATATTTGAACAACCTTATGAAATGCAACAAGAAAAACCTGCTGAAGTAGGTGAAGAAGATAATGAATAGTAAACAGTATTGGATAGATAGAGAAAATCAGAAACTCAATAAAGGCATTAAGGATTGTAATAATTTAGCTAAAGAATTAGAACATCATTATAAACTAGCAAATAAAGAAATAGAAAAAGAAATTAATAATCTATTTGAAAAATATGCAAAAGATAATCAATTAACTTATGCAGAAGCAACTAAATATTTAACAGGAAATGAGTTTAAAATATGGAGAACTGATATAAAAGGATATCTTGAAATGATTGAAGATAATCCGGAGCTATTATTAGAGCTTAATACTTTAGCTATGAAAAGTAGGATAACAAGGCTAGAGGCTTTACAGTATGAGATTGATAAACAACTCAATAAACTAAATATAGAAGCTGAAAAAGGCACTAAGAAGCTCTTAACACAAACTCTTAAAGATGATTATTATAAAAATGTATATAACATAAGTAAAGAAAAAGGATTTTTAGCAAACTTCAGCGGAATAGATAATAAAACTATTGAAAGAGTTTTGAGTTATGAGTGGAGTGGCAACAATTATTCGGGCAGAATATGGAATAATAAACAACAGCTAAGTAAAACAATCAAAGAAGAAATAACACAGATGTTAATCAGAGGAGAGAGTAGTAAAAAAGTATCACAAAGAGTTGCTACTAGAATGAATGCAAGCTATAAAAATGCAGTCAGATTAGTACAGACAGAGCATAGTTATGTTATGGAACAAGCTAATAAAATTACTTATGAAGATTTAAAAGTTGAAAAATATCAATTTCTTGCTACTCCAGATGAAAGAACTTGTAAAGTTTGTGGTAATTTAGATTTAAAAATATTCAATGTAAAAGATATGATACCTGGTAAAAATTGCAGCCCGCTGCATCCTTCGTGTAGATGCACTTCTTTATTGTACTATGAAGATGAAGATGATGAAAATAGCACAAGATTTGCAAGAGATAAGAATGGAAAAAGAATTGAGATACCAAGCAATATGACATTTAATGAATGGAAGAAAAAATATATTGAAAATACTTAAAATAATGAAAAAATAACTATGTTGGTTGGAAAATTAATGATAGCCTTATCTAATATCGAAAAATTAAAGTCCTTATAGGGCTTATTTTTATTGCCTTTTTCATTATTTGTAGGCGTAAAAGAACAAATAACCTATTATTCATTGTCTTTTTTAGTATTTACTAGACGTAAAAGAAGTAAATGTTGCTAAAATAATTCGACAAGTAAAAGTCGTATAAAAACGTAAATTATGGAGGTATTAAAATGAAAAGAATTTTTTTAAAAGAGTTAGGAATAGATAGTGAAGTTATAGATAAAATCATGAGCGAACATGGCAAGGATATCGAAAGATATAAATCTGAAATAGAAGATTACGCTTCTGAGATAAAAGAACTTAAAGCTAAAACTGTTGATTCAGAAAAAGCTATACAAGATGCTATATCTAAAAAAGAAGAAGAATTGAAACAAAAATATGCTGATAAAGAAAAAGAATTCAAAGAAATGCAAAAGAAAGCTGAAAAGGCAGAGGAATATTCAAAAGAACTAGAGAGCTTAAAACAAGCTCAAAGTGATAGAGAATACACAGAAGCTATAAATAATTATTTCGATGATAACAAGATTGATTTTACAAGTAACTTTGCTAAAGAAGCTATACTTAGCAAATTTAAAGAAAAGAAATTTGAATTAAAAGATGGTAAATTTAGTGAAGATGCTTCTAAATTCATAGAAGAACTTAAAAAGAGTGATGAAGGAGCGTTCAAAATGACTGAACCACCTAAAAATAATTCAAATATACAAACGTATCAATATACACCTAAGGGAACTAATACAGGAGATGTAGATTCAATGTTGTCCCAAGTCAATTCTATTTTGGGGCTATAAATTAAATTTAAAAGGAGAGGATAAACATGACAGCTATAAATACATTAGCTTATGCACAAATATTACAACAAGCTTTAGATCAAAAAGCAATACACACTTTATTAACAGGATGGATGGACTCAAATGCAGGACAAGTTAAATATGTTGGAGGGAATGAAGTTAAAATACCTCAAATGTCAGTTGATGGTTTAGCTGATTATAATAGAAGTGATGCTGGAGCAGGATATGTTCAAGGAGCGGTAACATTATCTTATAAAACATATACTATGAGTCAAGACAGAGGACGTAAATTTCAATTAGATGCAATGGATGTAGATGAAACTAACTTTGTTGCAACTGCTACAAATGTAATGAATGTATTTCAAACTGAAAAAGTAGTACCAGAGGTTGATGCATATAGATTGTCTAAATTAGCTACTACAGCAATAGGTGTAGCTAATGACACAAATGTTGAATATGGATATACTCCAGCAAAAGATACAGTACTAACTAAAATAAAAGCTGGCATAAAAGTAATAAGAGAAAATGGATATCAAGGAGAATTAGTAATACATGCTAACTATGATACAGTTACAGAATTAGAATTAGCCATGGCAGGAAAGCTAGCGGCAGTAACTTTCTCACAAGGTGGCGTAAACACTCAAGTCCCAGCAGTAGATGGATGCGCGATAATAAAAACTCCAGCTAACAGAATGTACTCAGCAATAACTTTAAATGATGGAACTACTTCAACTCAAACAGCAGGAGGATATGCAAAAGCAGCAAAAGCATTAGATGTTAACTTTATAATAGTTCCAAGAGAAGTACCAATAGCAGTAACAAAACAAGATAAAATGAGAATATTTGACCCAGATACAAACCAAAATGCAAACGCTTGGGTGATGGATTATAGAAGATATCATGAATTATGGGTGTTAGATAACAAGAAAAACTTAGTATTTGCTAATATAAAAGATGCTAAATCTAGTTAGATTGAAGGTGTTCTAGATGTATGAGCTTAAAAAAGATAATGTTCATAGAATAGTTGAAACAAAACAGCAAGTAGAAGTATTGCTATCAAGAGGATATGAACTAATTGAAGAGGCTAAATTAAAAAAGAAAAAAGCTAAAAAGGGAGAGGATTAATGCCCTCCCTTTTTTATTGTAGGTGAAATTATGCTTGAAAATATAAAAGCTTTATTAAATATTACTAAAAATGATTATGACTCATTAATAGAATTGTATATAAAAAAAGTTACTAAAAGAGTAAAAGGATATTGCAATATAGAAGATTTTTTAGTTCTTCCACAGATAGATCAAGATGCTATAAATGAATTTATAGAAGACAAAGTAGCTAATATAATAGCATATAAACTAATTTCTCTAGGGGAAGACATAGATGGCTCAGGAACTTCTACTCCAGCTAATCAAGGAGCGATAAAATCAATTACTAGAGGTTCTGTAAGAATAGAATACAACTATGATAGTGTATCATCAGAAAGCATAAGCAATTCCAGTACAAAAACATCCCCGGAATTAACAGACGAAGAAATGAAGATACTTAATAAGTACAGAAAATTAAGATTTTAGGAGGTGTTATTATGGCAAGTGAAGCGGATATAATAGCAACTCTGTATTTTGATAACATGGATATATATAGAAAAGAAAAAGTTAAAAACCCTAATACTGGGATTACAACTATGCAAGAAATATTAAAATATTCTAACCTTCAATGTTCCCTAGATAAAAAGGATGAAGTACAAACAGGTGGAGAAGTAGGGTCAGCTTATATTTCAGCTGCTTATAAGCTATTCTGTAGGCCTACAGTAGATATTAAAGTTGGAGATAAGTTAGTTATAACTTACAATGGAAGAACAGAAGAATTTGAGGCCGGCGAACCTTATCCATATAAATCTCATATAGAAACTCCCGTCACTAAGAAGGTGAGAGTATAATGAGTGGTTACAACTTTGAAATAAAAGGAATAGATAACTTTTTAAAAGATATAAATAATATCCAAAATAATTTTTATGGAGATTTAGAAAATTTAATTAAAAAACATGGAGTTTCTTTATTTACAAAAACTAAGATGAAGACTCCAGTTGATACAGGACAATTAAGAAGAAGTTGGCAATTAAAATATAAAAAAGGAGATTTATATATTCGATTATATAATAACACAGAATATGGGTTAAGCATATAGCCCATGTAAAACTCGGCAAATACGAAGAAGGCTAAGTATAATTATATATGCTAACATCGTGCTAAGATACTAGATTGCGAAAGGTTAGTATCCAGCGTAGAGCGTAGTAAGTGAATAAATATAATCTTACCAAGAGTGCCGAGCAATCCAATAAGGGTTGCTTTTTTATTGGATTGAAAATGTACGCCAAGCTGGGTTGGAATAGACCAACTGATGAAAATGAGGGAAACCTCCAGAGCATAGGATAAAAAGCCTATGGTTAATAACAAATGTATATGTTGAATATGGACATAGAATTGTAGGGAGAGATGGAAAAGTTAAAGGAGTAGCTGAAGGAGCTTATATGTTGAAAAAAACCTTTGAAAAAACTGAAAAAAAATTTATAGAAGATTTGGAAAAGCTATTTAAAAAATATGGCTTCAAATAGGAGGTGATTAAATGATACCTCTAAAAAGTATATTATTCGCTACTACGAAAGCAGTAGCAGAAAATTTTCCGCAAGATGTATATATAGAAGATGACAATACGCAAGGCTTTGATAAGTCTTGTTTTTTTGTACAAATATTGCCTATTTCAAGTTCAGCTATAACTAGAATATCTAACCTAAGAACTATATCAGTATCAATAAAGTATCTACAACAAGCAGGAGAAAGTATAACAAATATATATGATGCCAGTGATAGACTTGAAAAAATATTTGGAAGGACTTTATTTGTAGATGATACTTATCTGACAGTAGATGATATAGAAAGCAATATATATTCAGATGAAGTAGGCAGAATACTTGATTTCATGATACATCTTGATTTTGATGATATTAAATATTCACAATATACTGGTCCGTTGGATAATCCGGATAGCGAACCAACAGAATATGAATTAATGAAAGAATTACATTTACAACTTAATGAATTAAGAAATATAACAATAGAAGCTGATGATCCTACTTTGCCAATAGTGGACAAAGCTATTGTAGATATTTCAAAATTATTAGAGAATTAAAAGGAGAGTGAAATAAATGGCTTTAGGATTACCAAGTATAAGTATTAAATTTATACAAGAAGGTATTACTGCTATAAGCAGAGGATCCAGAGGTATAGTTGCAATGATAATAAAGGAAGAAAAAGCTATATCTCCTGCAACTATAGTTGATGTAACTGATATACCTAGTGATGTTACAGATAATAATAAGCAACTTATAACGAATGCTTTAATAGGAAATACAAGTGCACCACTAAGATTAGAACTATACATTATAAGTGGAGAATTAACTTTACAAGATGCTTTAAGTTATTTTGAAAATACACAATTTGACTATTTATGCTACCCATCAGCTGTAGATGAAGATAAAACAGCAATAGTAACATGGGTTAAATCGCAAAGAAATTTAGGAAATATGGTTAAGGCAGTATTAGCTAATGAAACAGCTGATTATGAAGGAATAATAAATGTAACTCAAAGTGGAGTAGTTGTAGGAGAAAAAACTTATACTGCTGCTGAATTTACTGCAAGAGTTGCAGGATTAATAGCTGGAACAGATTTAAGAATGTCAACCACTTATACTTCTGTACCAGAAGTTGATTTGATACCTTATGAATCAAGAACTGAAACAACTGAAAAAGTAGGGAAAGGCGAATTTATTCTTTATAAAGAATCAGGAAGAATAAAAGTGGCAAGAGGAGTAAACAGCTTAACTACTGTATCTGATACAACTGTAACAGATATACAAAGTAAAGGTGATTTATTTCAAAAAATTAAGACTGTTGACATAATGGACTTAATAGCAAATGATATAAGAAAAACTGCAAGAGATGCATATATTGGGAAATTAAGTAACAGTTATGATAATAAAGTATTACTAATTACAGCTATCCATGGTTATTTTGATGGATTGATTAATGATGGACTAGTTGAAAAAAATACAGTAACAGTTGATATAGATATGGAAGAACAAAAGAAATACTTAAAATCAAATGGAGTTAGTATCTCTACTATGAGCGATCAACAGATAAGAGAAGCAAATACAGGAGATCAAGTGTTTATAGCAGTAGAATGTAAAATTCTTGATGCGATCGAAAGTATTAGCATCAGATGTTTTATATGACACCATTGAGTAAATAAAATAGAGTATTCGTATAATATTTCCATAAAATGTCTATAATATAAATAAAGATATTATGGAGGTGTTTTTATGGAAGAAAGATACGGGCACTTAACAATTATAGAATCGACTGACAAAAGAAAAAATTCTTATGTTGTTTATAAATGTAAATGCGATTGTGGAAACATAGTATATAGAACCAAATCAAGTCTTACATCAAGTGTTAAAACATCTAAAAATGGCGGTCCTTATTGTGATGAATGTGCAAAAAAATCACAACAACAATTAGTTACAAAACATGGAATGTGGGCTAAAAACAGAAGACTTTATGGAATATGTAAAGGTGCAAAAGCTAGATGCGAAAATCCTAAAAATACTTCATATAAAGATTATGGAGCAAGAGGAATTAAATTTAAATTTAATTCTATACAACATATGTATAAATGGTCATTAGAAAATGGATATACAGATAATTTAAGTATAGATAGGATAGATAATGATGGTGATTACGAACCTTCTAATTGTAGATGGGTAGATATATATACTCAAGCCAATAATAAAAGAGATATATTACAATTTCACGGAATTAAAGGCACTAAAAATATAGCAGAATATTTAGGTATTTCTATTAGAAGACTTACTAATATGTTATATAGAGATAAAATAACAATAGAAGAAATCTATGAAAAATCTAAAACCGATCCACTATTCTATGCTACAAATACAGAGAGAAGATCTTTTGCACAAAGAAAAAGAAAAGATGAATGGAAAATCAGCAAAGAAGAGGCTATAGAAATAGTTAACAATATAAAAAATGGTTCATCTATCAATAGAGAAGCTAATAGAATGAAAGTAGATTTTAAAACAATAAAAACTGCAATAAAAAGACTTGAAGATGGAATATATGATTTATAAACAATTTTTAAGGACTTAATTTTTATTAAGTTCTTTTTTATTTTATATAGGAGGTGTTTTTAATTGAAAGCTAACGAAGTAATAAATGGTACTTGGGGTAAGTGTATTACTTCTATCCAACTTTGCCCCACTAAGTAGAAATATTTAGTTAAAAAACGGGAGAATTCAAAGAAAACCTAAGAATAATAACTATATTTATGATATAATATAAGTATAGGATAGTTAGGAAAGTCGCGAGTCTTAACGAAAAGGGATTATCCGAAGTCCCCTTCCTATTTATAAGTATTCGGAAATAAAAAACTATCGGAGGTTTTATTTTTATGAAGAAATACACTTTTGATAAAATAAAAGAAATAGTAGAAAGTAATGGATTTGAATTACTAAACGCAGATGATCCAAAGTTAAATGCTAAAATTACAATAAAATGTTCTGAAGGGCATATAAAAACAGTAACATTTAATAGCTTTTTTAAAAGACCAATATGTTATAAATGCAATCCTCATTGGAATGCTATGAGTGAAAAAGAATTTTTAGAAAAATTAGCAAATTCTAATACAAACTGCAAATTAATAAGTAAATATACAAAGGCATCTGACAAAATGAAATTCAAATGTTTAGGATGTGGTAATGAATTTTATGCTAGAGGACAACATATACTAGATGGACATAAATGTAAAGCATGTGCATTTTTAGAGTATGGAGACAAAAGAAGAAAAACACATGAAATATTTGAAAAGGAAATTAAAGAAAAGTATGGAGATGAATTTATTTTACTATCTGAATATAAAGGGGATAAAGAAAAGATAAAATGTCTACATACTAAATGTGGTAAAATATCAGAAAAAAATGCAGGAACATTATTAGGAAATGGAGGATGCAAATATTGTAAAGAAAGTAAAGGAGAAAATGCTATAAAACTATTTCTTGAAAATAATCATATTCAATACGAAAGAGAATATAGGAATAAAGAATGCAGATATAAATATACTTTACCTTTTGATTTTGCTATATACAAAGACAATAAATTAAAATTTTTAATTGAATATGATGGAGAGCTACATTATAAACCAGGAAGATGGAAAGAAGCTAAAAATAAACTTGCTTCTAATTTAATGAAGGACAATATCAAAAGTGAATTTGCCAAACAACATAAAATAAAATTAATAAGAATACCATATTGGGAATTTAATAATATAGATGAAATATTATATCATGAATTAAGAACTCTTTTATAGGGTTCTTTTTTATTTATGGCAACTTTGAACCGAGCCTAACAAATATCATAAAAGTAGTTAGGAAGGCGCAACGACTAACTCTTGCGGAAGATAACCAATAATAGAGACACGAGCACCCGTTACCTTACTATTAAGTTAAAGGTGAAGACATAGTCTGGACTCATGGGAAACCATGAGAAATGTAGAATAAAATGCTACATGATAACAAAATGGAAGTTTGGATAAATGATGTATTAGTTGATGAAATAGCAGCTTTTCAAGCCAAGATAGAATTTGACAAAGAAGATATAGATATCTGCGGTGAAATGATGACTCAACATAAAATAACAGGATATAGTGGAACTGGCTCTATGACACTTAAGAAAACAAACTCTAGAATGATAAAATTGTTAGCTAATTTTATGAAAGATGGCCTAGAACCGGATGTAACAATAGTTGGAAAATTAGCTGACCCAGGTAATGGAGGAAGTGAAAGAATAAGTATATCAGGAGTATCTTTTGATGATTTAACTTTATTTGATTTTGAAGTTAAAACATTAGGAGAAGTGGAATGCCCATTCACTTTTACAAAATATAAATTTATAGATTTAATATAAATAATATCATAAAGGCTTTGGTGTTTCTAACTAAAGCCTATTTTTATTTTAGGAGGTAATTTATGAATGTAATAGATAAATTAATGAAAATAGACGCAGGGACATTAGAAACACCAACTGCTATACATAAAATGTATGTGAAAAAAATAGGTGAAGAACTAGAATTTGAAATACAAGCTATAAATGCAGAAAAAGCTACAGAAATACAACAGAAAGCTATAAAAATTGAAGATGGAAACGTATCAGACATAGATGTATATAAAACAAAAGTATTAACTATAATGGAAGGTTGTCCAATATTCAAGGATAAGGCACTTAGAGAACATTTTGATTGCGCTACTCCAAAAGAACTTATAAATAAATTGCTTCTTAAAGGAGAAGTAGAGGACTTAGTAAATGCAATAAATAATTTATCAGACTTAAAGAAAATAGAAAAAGTAGATGAAGAAATAAAAAACTAATTGAAACAGATAGTGAAATAGCAACAATGTACTATCTGTTTAAATATAAAAATATAATGCCATCTCAATATTATAATATGGGATTTGGAGAAAAGACTATAATAAAAGCATTTGTAAGAAAAGAATCGGAAGAGTTTTATAAGATATCTAAAAATAAAAATATTTTTCCTACTCTAAATATTAAATAAAAGGAGGTGAGATTATGGCAAATGATAAAACATTAGAAGCGGTAATAAAATTAAAAGATGAAATCAGCAAACCTCTTAATGAAATTCAAAATGAAATGAAAGACTTAAATAAAACATCTAGTGATGTAAATAGTGCTATGAAAAATGTACAAAAGGCAACTGGGGACACAGCTAATTCAATGACTGATTTAACAAGCACAATAAAAGATACTAATGGATCATTACAAGATACCAATAGTGCTGCAAATGAAGCTGCAAGAGGGATAAACTCTCTAGGAGTTATGGAAGCTGGACAAAAGATGATGGAATTTGGAGGAAAAATTATTGATGTAGTTAAAAACTTAATGGATTTAACAGAAGCTACTAAAGAATTTAATTCTCTACAAAGTAAATTACAAGGATCAACTAAACAAAATGGATATAAACAGAAAGATGCTAATAAAAATGCTGGACAAGTATATGGGTATACTGGTGATGATATGATGGCAGTCAATGTTGTTTCCAATTTACAAAAGATGGGGCTATCTCAAAGTGAATTAGATAAAACTATCAATGCTTCGCTAGCAGTATGGAGTGCATATGGAGATAGTATCCCTATTGAATCACTAACCGAATCGATTACTGAAACAGCACAAGTAAGTAAAGTTACAGGAAACTTAGCAGATGCTTTGAACTGGGCTGGAATAAGTGAAGATAGTTTTAATAAGAAATTAGAGGCATGTAAAACTGTATCTGAAAAAAATAAACTTATAACAGATACATTAAATCAAGCATACGGAAAAAGTAAAGAAACGTATGATAAAACTAATAAATCCATGATTGATTATAATAAATCTTTATGGGAATCACAAAAGGCACAAGCAGAATTAGGTTCAGCATTAGCACCTTTAAATTCAGCAATTAATGGAATTAAATCGGCTTTTGCAGAAGCATTAGCACCAGTTATAAAACAAATTGCGGATGCTATACAACCAGTAATTCAAAAGTTTCAAGAATTTATAAAGGAACATCCTCAATTAGTATCAGGCATAACAATGGTAGTAGCAGCTATAACAACTCTAATAGGAATTATCGGAACTATAATAGTTGTAGTAACAACGGTAAAATTAGCATTTGCTGGCATAAGTACTGTTATGGGAGTTGTATCAGGAGCATTTGCAGCCTTAAGCGCCCCAGTTCTAATAGTTATAGGCGTAATAGGAGCACTTATAGCCATAGGAGTTGCATTGTATAAAAACTGGGATACAGTTTGTGCAAAAGCTACTGAACTAAAGAATTGGGTAGTAAGTAAATGGAATGAGTTAAAAGAAGCTTTAGCACCAATTATTAATTTTATTAAAACATTAATTCAAAATAAATGGAACGAGATAAAAACAACTGTAACTGTTATATCAACTGCAATAAAAACAGTAGTAACTGCAATATGGAATGGAATAAAAACTGTAATAGGCACAATTGTAAGTATTATAAAAATGTTAGTTGAAAATAAATGGAATGAAATAAAAACAGTTGTATCAGTAGTAGGAAATGCAATCAAGACAGTAGTTACGAATGTATGGAATGCTATAAAAACTGCCATATCAACTATTGTATCAGCAATTAAATCTATAGTAGTAGAAAAATGGAATGCTATTAAAAATGCTATAAAAAATGCAATGGATGCTATTAAAAATACTGCTATAAATGCTTTTAATAATGTAAAAGAAAAAATATCAGGTGTAATTAGTGATATAAAAAGTGCATGGCAAGGATTAAAAGATAAAATCACAAATAATCCTATAGTTGCTACAGTTAGAAAGGTTACAGAGTCATTAACTGGAGCAGAAGATGGAAACCATGCAGCAGGACTTCGAAGAGTTCCTTATAATAATTATTTAGCAAATCTGCATCAAGGAGAAGCAATTTTACCGAGAAGAGATGCTGATAAATGGAGACAAGGCAAAGGTAATACTCCTCAAATAGTAAATAATTTCTATGGAATGACTTTTAGAGAAGAAGCTGATTTAGATAGATTTACAGAAAAATTAGTTAGAAAATTAAATGAACAAAAAATAATAACTTAGTAAGGGAGGTAATATTGCATTATGGAGATGTATTTAAAAAATGATAAACATATATTTAGATTTCCAATATTGCCTTCTACTATAAATGTACAAGATTATGCAATAATAAATGACAGCAATATAACAGGATTAGGAGATGTTGCAATATTTGGAGGTAAAGGATTAAGAACAATAGAGATATCATCATTTTTCCCAAATCCAAAAAGAAAATATAAATTTGTAAATTATTCTAATTATCCAAAACAATGGGATTGTGTTTCTAAAATAAGAAGTTACATGAATAATGGTGAAGTAATGAGATTTATAGTAACTGGCACAGAAATAAACTTCCAAGCAAGAATAACTGATTTTACCTTTTCTCAACAAGATGGCACAGGAGATGTATATTATACTATCAATCTAAAGGAATATAGAGAAATTAAAATATCATCAACAACTCCAGCTAAAAAGAAAACTGACAACAAAAATAGGACATCTTCAAAAGATAAAAACAATAATAAAAATAAAACTTCAACCAAAAGTAAACAAACAATTCATACAGTAAAAAAGGGAGATACACTATATGATATAGCAAAGAAATATTATGGAAAAGGATCAAGCTATAAAAAAATAATAGAAAAAAATAAATCTAAATATCCTTCATTGACTAAAAATACAATAATTAAAGCTGGATGGAAGCTGGTGATATAATGATAACACTAAAAATAGTTGATAGAAATAATAAAAAAACAGATATAACACAGTTAGTAGAAAAAGTTACTTGGAGTGGAGATTATAAACAAGCATCAAGAAAGCTAGAATTTTCAATAATTTCAAATAAATACGATAAAAAAATACCAATAGTCGACATTAAAGAAGGCTACATGGTATTTTTTTATGAGAATAAAAAAGAATTGTTCAGAGGATTTATATACAGTATAGAAAAAACTACTGATACTACAAGCTACATGGCTTATGACCATGCACAAAAACTAGTTAATATTAAAGTTAATTACAACTTCAAGAACAAGACTGCTAGTCAAATAACTACTCAAATGCTAGATGATTATTCAAAATATGGACTTAAAAAAGGAAGCATTGTAAGTGATGGTGTTTCATGGAGCAAAGTATTTATAGGAGTAAGCATGTATGACACTATAATGAGTGCTTATACAAATTCTCATGCTAGTAATGGCAAAGAATATATGTGCTATGCTAAGGAAGGTGAGATATGCACAGCCCTAAAAGGAGATATAAAGTTAGATGTTCAATTCAAAGAAAAAGAAAATATAATATCAACAACTTATAAATCTAGTATAGAGAATGTAGTAAATAGAGTAATTATAGTAGATGACTCAGGAAATAAAATAGGAGAAGAAAAGAATAGTAATTCAATAGATTTGTATGGATTATTTCAAGAAGTTGTAAAAGCTGAAAGCCAAACATCAGAAACTACACAATCAGCAACATCTGAAATATCAACAATGGCAGTTTCCGCTTCTACATCTTCAACTACTAAAAACAACTCTTTTTCATTAAATACTACTAATTCAATAGCAAAATCTATATTTGATTTCTGTATAGGCAAAGGTTGCACTCCACAGGTTGCAGCTGCAATAGTAGCTAATGCAGAATGTGAAAGCTCATTCAATACAAGTTCTGTTAATAGTATTGGAGCAAGTGGATTATTTCAATGGTTAGGAGTAAGATTAGCAAGCTTGAAAAGAAAAGCTACTAAAAAAGGAGTAAGCTGGACAAACTTAAATCTCCAATTACAGCATATGTGGGATGAATTAAATGGAGAAGATAGCACAACTAAATCATTGCTTAATAGCAAAGTAGGAGGAGTAAGCAAATTTATAAAGTTAACGGATGCTTATAAAGCTGGTTATTATTTTGGCGCTTGCTTTGAGAGAGGTGGAGGAAATACACTCAGAGGAAATAAAGCAAATGCTTGGTATTCAAAAGTTACTATTGGAGGTAAAAAAATATCAAATTCAAATACATCAACAGATGTAACTGACAATAACCAAACAACAACTACTACAGTTATAGATTTAGAAAGTGCTAGAAAAGAAGCAAAGAAAAAATTAAACGATAGAGAAAGAAGTGCATCTTTGGATGGATATGGAGATACCACTTGTATTACTGGATATGGTGTGACTGTTACAGACTCATCAACAGGATTAAAAGGACTATTTTATATAGATACAGACTCTCATACTTGGGAAAATGGAGAATATAAAATAGCGCTTAATCTTAATTATAAAAACTTAATGAACGAAGTTGAAGCAGGAGAAGATGAAGAAAAACAAGAAACAACATACAATGATAATAATTACAATGATGGAGAAAAAGTATTAAATGGCAAGAAAGTAAAAGCTATTTTTACTGCATATTGGCCAGGACCTGGAATAGAAGGTGGAATATATCAAAGCATGGGTGGAAAATTAGACCCTAGCAAACGTACATGCGCTGCACCTAAGAGTATTCCATTCAGAACAAAAATACAACCAAGTGGTACGGGAAGTTTTATAGATGGTAAAACTTATACTGTAACCGACAGAGGTGGGAAAATCGTAGTTAAAAATGGTGTATATCACATAGATATATTAATGAGAACTGACAAAGAATGTAGAGTATTTGGCATTAAACATGGATATATCATAATAGGAGATGGAACTGGATACAAAGAAGTCCCAGCTACTTCAAATTTACCTTTAAATAAAAAACAGGAAAAATTAATCTCTGTTGCAAAAGCTAAACTTGGAACACCTTATGTATGGGGTGCTTCAATAAATTCTACGACATCATTTGACTGTTCATCATTTACTCGCTATGTGTATAAAACAGCATTAGGAATAACATTGCAAAGAACTTCTAATGTACAAGGCGAACAAGGTAAAAAGATAACAAGCACATCACAATTACAAGCTGGAGATTTAATTTACTTTAATACTTATTCAACAGATAGAGCAAATGGAATAACTCATGTTGGTATGTATATAGGAAATGGGCAAATGATACATGCTTCATATAGTTATAAGAAAGTCATGATAGTTAATTTGAAATCATACTTATCTTACAGAGGAACAAAATTTATATGGGCAAGAAGACATATATAAGGTGGTGATCTAATGGAAAAAAATCCTTACAATGAATTTCTATCTATAATTAAAGAAACTTCTAAAAGTAATATAACAGAAAATAAATTATTGAATATAGGAATTGTTGTATCACCTCTTCCAGATTTAATAATCAAAACATCTGAAATAGAATTAGATAAAGATAATCTCATGATAGATAAATGGCTCTTAGATAGACATAAGGAAACACAAACATATACAAAAGGAGAACATACTCATAGTGGTGGAGGCCATGCAACAGGAGAAGGTGGAGGAGATGGAACGCATACTCATACAGGAGGAGAACACTCTCATAAATCTAAAGATTATGTAAACAAGCTGAATATTGGTGATAAAGTTGTAATGCTTAGAGAAGATGATATTTTTTATATTATATCAAAGGTGGTGAGTATAGATGGATGAAGAATACAATGATAGTTTTTATCCCTTTATTGACTACATTACTGAAAGTGTATCAGACATAGAATTAGAAGAAGATGACACATTGCCTTTGTATAGAGAAATAGCATGGGATTTCAAGAATGAACATCCTCTTGTTATTAACAATGAATTTAAGATAGTAGAGGAAAATGAAGCTATATGTGTATGGATATGGCACGCTATAAAAACATTTAGATATTATTTTTCAATATATTCATGGGATTTTGGATGTGAAATAGATACATTGCTAGGACAAAATTATACTCCTGAACTTACTAAAATGGAGGTTACTAGATATATAGAAGAAGCATTATTGATAAATCCTTATATATTAGAAATAAATAAACTTGAAGTAGATTTTGATGGAGATACATTACAAGTAGATATGAGAGCAATAACAATTTATGAAGAATTGGAGGTGAATTTTGTTGTTTAGCGAGCAAACATATGAAGCCTTAATTGAAAGAATTTTGGAAAATACAAGTGCTAATAATTTAGATACTAGAGAAGGTTCAGTATCATTTAACTTATTAGCACCATTGGCCGAGGAATTAGCGAAAGCTTATATCTCTATGGGCGATATACTTAATTTAGCATTTATAGAAGATACTTTTGACGACTATTTGGATAAAAGAGTTAATGAATTTGGGGTATACAGAAAAGACGGAGAAAAAGCAACTGGAGCTATAAAGGTTACTGGATTAGATGATACTTTTATAGGCAACAGTACAATAATTACATCTAATGGATTAGAATATATAGTATTAAACGATATGCTTTTACCAAATGAAGATACTTTATATGTAGAAGCAACAGAAATAGGATATAAATATAATTTACCAGCTGGGTCCACTTTTGAATTTGCAGAGCATATAGGTGGAGTTACTTCATTAACTAATGAAACTGCATTTGAAAATGGTGTAGATACTGAAACAGACGAAGAACTTAAGGAAAGATTTAAATATATAATTCAAAATCCAAGGACATCAGGAAATGTTAATGATTATAAAGCATGGGCATTAGAGTGTGACGGAGTAGGAAGAGTAAAAGTATATCCTCTTTGGAATGGCAATGGAACAGTAAAAGTGCTTATTATAGGTAATGACAATCTTCCATGTAGTGAAGAGACTGTAAGTACAGTCATATCGTATATAGAAGAAAAAAGACCAATAGGAGCAACTGTAACAGTTGATACTCCACAGTTATTAAAATTAACATTTGATATTAAAATAAAACTAGATAGTGCTTATTCGTTAGATGATACAAAGGAACAAATATCAACAGTCTTATCAGATTATGTGAATAATTTGGAAGATGAAGATATTATATATTATAAAGCATTATCAGTAGTTGGTGATTTAGAGGCTGTAGATGATATAGTAGCATATACAATAAATAGCAAGCAAGAAAATATACCTGTCGGAGATTATTATATTCCTGTTATAGATACAATTACAATTTCGGTGAGCGAGGTGGTTTAGTTGGATTTAATCGATAAACTACCTTATTTTTATGACAATGGATATACTAGGCCTATTATAGAAGCTGAACAAAAAGAAAGAGATATATTAGTTGAAGAAATAGAAGATGTATTAAGACAAATGTATGTTTTAACTGCAACTTGGGGATTAGATTATTGGGAAAATATGCTATATTTACCACGAGGCATAGGAAAAACATATGAAGAAAGAAGAAGTATAATTTTAACTAAAATGAGGGGTAGCAAAACAACTACTATCGAAGTAGTAAAGCAACTTGCATACTCCTTTTTTGATGTTGAAAATGTAACAGTTGAAGAAGATAATGCACATTACATTTTTAATCTTACTTTAGAAAATGCAAAATTTGAAAGCAGTAATTTTTCAGACCTTATTAATGCAATTGAACTATATAAACCAGCTCATTTGAATTATTCATTTACTTTTGCTTCAAAGGGAACAGTAGTAATTAATAGCAATCAGAGAATAGCATTATCTAAGTTGCCGGAGTGCAATACATTTAGAGTTGGTACTTGGTGGAAACCTTATTCAGATGGATATGGCAATATAGGAAAAGTAATACAAGCAAGAACTTATGATGGATATAGCAATTTACCTATTTGTGGACTATATAAAAATATAATAAAAATGTCAAAAGAGGAATTTGAATTAATACATAATCCAAGTAAAAATAATATTGTTGATTATGCTTTTGTTGATTATGCTATCGTAGGGGATGAAAATACAAGCAATATTGTTGATTATGCTTTTGTTGATTATGCTATTGTAACAGAAACAGAAAATACAAGTTCTAAAATAGGCGAATTAAAGATAGGATATAGCAAAATTTTATAACTGAAAGAAGGTGAATATATGGCATATAAAAAGAAAGTATGGAAAACCGGCGATATTATGAAACAAGAAGATATTAATAATATTGAAAATGGGATATATGAAGCGCATCAAGAATTGAAGAATCTGCATAATTATGATGACACAGAAATAAAAAATATAATAGGATCTGGAACGTTATCTACATTAGCAAAAGATTTAAAAGGTGCAATAAATGAGGTTTTTCAATATGCCAGTAATGGTAAAACTTTAATTGCTCAAGCTATTACTGGCAAAGGGGTAGCAACAAGTAATACAGATACGTTTCAAACAATGGCTACTAATATAAGCTTGATAAGTGGGAAGGTTACTGGAAAAATATTAACACTTGATAATAAAAAATATACATTATCTGAGGATGATAACGGGAATATAACTGCTACAATAATCAAATTTAGTATAACTAATAAATTAACTAATGTAAGTAATAGTAACTCTGCAATACAAATAGATTATGGGAATAGTTACTCTGCTACTATAACTGCCAATAGTGGGTATGGAATAACTTCAATAAGCATAACTATGGGAGGAGTAGATATAACTTCTACTGCTTTTAATAATAATGAAATAAACATATCTAAAGTTACTGGAGATTTAATTATATCTATAAGTGCTACCGAAACACTAACTATAAGTAATATAGCAAACATAACACAAACTCCTAACACAGAATTCTATATTGAATATACCACTAACATAGCAGTAGCAAAACATGAAGTATCATGGGACGGTGGAAATACGTTCTACGATAAAACAAGTGATGTTGTAGTAAATGGAACAAATTACAAATTCAAGCATGACAACCAAGGTAGTGCTGGAACATATAGTATGGCTATAAGAGTAACAACTGCAAGTGGAACTACTAAGACAAGTAATGTATTCACAGTTACTTTAGTAGATAATAGTGGATTAACTTTCACTCAGTATAAAAAACTTGATAATGGGGTAATTACAGATACTACCGATGGAAAATACTATAGCACAGTTGATAAAATAGCAGTAACTCCATCCGGAAAATATACACTTGATTTAAATCCTATAAGTTATGTTTGTGTATGTTTCTATAATAGTAGTGATACTTATCTAGGCAATGACTCAGGAGGATA
>ENA-OPCU01000011-OPCU01000011.1-human-gut-metagenome-genome-assembly--contig:-NODE-11-length-84770-cov-5.481957_pt1 | contig 84770 bp, 136 predicted proteins | sample MGYA00241255_ERZ501490 | MGnify/ENA primary metagenome ERZ501490 (study PRJEB25962, sample SAMEA2042627) | human gut metagenome | biome: human gut; feature: human-associated habitat; material: faeces... | reverse complement strand
CGGTCAGCAGCAACCAATACCGGATATCGGTCAGCGGCAACCAATACCGGAGATTATTCAGAGGCAACCAATACCGGAGATCGGTCAGCAGCAACCAATACCGGAAATAAGTCAGCGGCAATTGTCGAAGGAAAAGAAAGCATTGCGTTAGCTACAGGAATTAAATCAAAAGCTAAGGGAAAAATCGGATGTTTTATTGTTCTGACTGAGTGGAAAGAAATTAATAATGAATATCATATTGTAGATATTAAATCAGCAAAAGTAGATGGAGAAAACATTAAAGAAGATACTTTCTATATGTTGAAAGACGGAAAATTTGTAGAAGTAGATTAAGTTGCCCTGGAAGGTGCGGTCACACCAACCAGGACGGTATCTAACTAAGAATGAGTTAGTTAAATACAGGATTATTATAACACAACCTCCTGTATTTGACAAACAAAAATATAACAGGAGGACTTTTTATGCAAAAAAATGGCGAAAATCAGCCACTTTCCAGTGAAATCATTGCTGATCTGGAAGAAAAGCTGATGGCAAGAAATGTAATTATCGCTATTCTGGCAACTGCACTTGTAGTAACCACATCCAGAAGAAAGTGAGGACAAAATGAAAGAGGTGGTAAAGACAATAGAAGAAATATTTGTGGGGATAGGGATGTTTACAGTAATCTTCTCAATTACATGGATGCTTACATCATTTGATGTTATTGGGGTGTTCTTCGTATCAACCGTCTTATTCTCAATAATGTTTCTTCCTATTATATTAGAAATGGAGGAAAAGTAAATGCAAAGATTAAATAAAGTAAGATTATCCGGCAGAGCTGGGGAAATAGTGTTCAGCCACGAACATTACGGAAGATACTATTACAAATTTATGCTGACAGTCATTCGCAGAAGCGGTGCAGTGGATATGTTTCCAATAGTCATAGAAGATTCCATTGTACGTGACAGCAATTACAACGGAAAAGAAATTGTGGTAACAGGAGCAATCAGAAGCATGGACACTTCTAAAAATCCAAATAAGCACCACAATGTTAATTATATCGCAGCAGACGAAGTGGAAATCCTGGAAGAACAGGTTCCGGATGGTGATATAAACGAAGTAGAGTTTATTGCCAGAAGTTGCACGAAAGAGCCATATGCAAAACTTACGCCAGTAACGCACAGGAAAGTTTCAAATCTTTTTGTGGCAATTCCAAGAGATTTTTCAGAAAGAGCCGATTTTATTCGCTGCACTTTATGGGGAAAAGGTGCTGATCTGGCGGTAGATGTTAAAAGGAATGATTACATTAAAGTGACTGGCAGGTTAATGAGCCGTGATGTTTATGTTAATGGGGAAGAAACGGAAAGTGTATATGAGATTTCCGTAAAAGAAATGGAGAAATTGGAGGATGAAGAATAATAAGAATAAAGTTCAATTATACGGTACGTTAATGGACATTCAGACAGATGTATTTTTCAAAGATGGAGATAAATTCAAAAGATTCTATGTTGGAACAAAGCGTACCAGTGGAAACGTAGATTTGCTTCCAGTGGCAATACCAGAAAGAATGGAAGAAAACTGGAAAATTGGAGAACACATCTATATTGAGGGAAAATACACTTCATACAATAAAAAGGAAAATGGAAAATCACATTTAATATTGGAAGTTAAAGCAGAAACATTATTGGGTGGAGATGGAAGCGTAGACGATGAAAATAAATTCATTCTGGAAGGTTATCTTTGCAAACCGCCTGTTTATCGAAGAACACCAAGTGGAAAAGAAATCTGTGATTTGATGATTGCGTGCAACGAATATGACTTGCGAAGAACAGATTATATCCCATGTATAGCATGGTGGAAAGAAGCCAGAGAAGCTGCTGATTTCAAGGTCGGTGATTACATAAGCATAATCGGAAGAATCCAGAGCCGGATTTATCATAAAAAATTATCTGGTGATGAAGTAGAGCTTAGAACTGCATATGAGGTATCAATAGGGAGGATAATCGAGCATGAAGGTGGAAGTGAAAAAGATTTCGTTGGAGAATTACAAGAAGTTTCCGAGTAAGTCTGTAGATTTGTTTCCGAGAACAGAGATTTCTGGCAGAAACAGAGAAGGAAAATCCACATTGCAGGACGCATATTTGGACGTTCTGACAGGTAAGATGGCGAATGGTACAGAACCTACTTCTATTCGCAGAAAAGAAAATGGTGTGGAAGTGCCAAAGGTTGATGTTGTAAGAGAACTTACACTTGTGATTGATGGGAAAGAAAAAGTGATCCGCAAAATCACAAAGCAGAAGTGGAGAAAACCGAGAGGACAGTCAGAAGAGGTATTCGATGGAAATGAAACTTCTTATGAAATTGACGGATTCCCGGCTAAATCAAAGGATTATACCGAGTTCATCCAGTCAATAGCAGAACCTTCAACGCTTCTGATGTGCAGTAATCCAAAACCATTTCTGGACACATTGCAGAAGTCAACAGCGGAATCCAGAAAGGTACTGGAAAAAATGTCTGGTTTCGATATTGCTCAGTTTATGGAAGAGAATCCACAGTACGCTCATGTGGAAGAAATCACAAAGGGGCATTCCGTAGAGGATACCTTGAAGAAGCTCCGAAAGGAACTGAATGCACAGAAGAAAAAGGTAGATGCCAAAAACACGGAGATTGCATATGAAACCAATCGAAGCGTTGAAGAAGAAGATACTTCTTCCCTAGAATCCAAAAAACAGGAGCTTAATGCGGAGCTTTCCAAACTGGAAGAACAGGAACAGATTCTTGAAGATTCAGCAAAAGGTTATGATGGCCTTACATATGAAATACGTGGTTTGAAATCTTCCAAGGATGGACTTGTTAGCAAGGCGAATGAATGGTTAAGAGCGAGACAAAAATTCATTTCTGATACAGTTTCCAAACTTAGGTTAAAAAATTCAGAAAAGGAATCAAGCATTCGTATTATTGGAATGGAACTAGACAACCACATAAGGGAAGCAAAACAGGAAAAAGCTGACTTGGATAGAGCCAGACAGGACTATCCGAGAATCAAGGAAATGGAGTGGGATGATTCTGGACTGAAAGCTATTGAAGCCGAAACATTCAATGATTCTGATACTATTTGCCCGACCTGCGGGCAGGAACTTCCAGAAGAACAGATTTCCGAATTGAGAGCTTCCTTTGAAGAAAAGAAGAAAGCCAGAATTGAAGCACAGTTGAAAGTAAAAGAATCCTTTGAATCGGAGAAGCAGAACAATCTTAAATATGTCTGCGACCTTGGAAATACTTCCGCTGCAAAATTAAAGAAAACTAACGATGAAATCAACAAATTACAGTCAAAAATCAATGTGGCACAGGAAGAAGTTGCTGAACTTACTAAGCAGATTGAGGAAGAACAGTCCAAATTTACGGAGCTTCCAGAATCTGTAGATATGTCAAATGACGAAGAATATCTTGCGGTTACAGCGAGAATTGCAGAACTTGAAGAGAAACTGAAATCATTTGATGATGTTCCTGGAAAGAAACAGGAATTAAGAATGCAGATCAGCAATGTTATGAAACAGATTTCCAATGTGGATGCAGACATTAAGATTGCACAGGCAGCAGTCACGGAGAAAGAAAAGCGAGTAGCCGAACTGAATGAAGAACTGAAAAGCCTTGGACAGGTTCAAGCTGATATTGAAAAGAACATTGACACCGTTCTTAACTTCTCAATTCAGAAGAATAAGGCACTGGCTGAGAAAATCAATCCATACTTTAAGCATTTCCAGTTCAGTTTTCTTGATTACACGATTGATGGAAATCCAGTGGAAACTTGCAAGATGATCTGTAATGGAGTGAATTACTTTGATGGTTTGAATTATTCTGACAAAATCTTGTGTGACATTGATTTGCTTAGAGGTTTACAGGCTTTGAACGGTTTGAATTTGCCGATTTTTGTTGACAATTCAGAGTCAATTAACACAACCAGGCTTCCTAACACCGAACAGCAAATGATTGTCCTAAGAGTGACGGATGAGGATTTGGAAGTAAAAAGGTGTGATTAAATGTCAAACGCAGGAATTTAATTGGGAAAAAGAGAATGACGTATCAACTTTAAAACGTGCTGGAGAAGTTCAAGCAAATATATAAAGAAGGAGAATGCGAAAATGGCAGTTCAAAGAAACCCTTGTAGATACTGCGCAAGTTCTTATTATGATAAACGAACTAAACATAGGATTCCGGCATTGAAAGCAGAATGCAGTAGTTGTGAATGGAGAAAAGAACATAAACAGTATTTGCAGTCTAAAAGACAGTTTATTCCAGGTGAACCAATTACCGACTTGAATACATTATCTGAGCAAGAATGGGTACTATGGTATGGTTGCACCAAACACATTGAAGTTATAAAAAGCATGACTTTAAGAACAGTATTAATGTTCCTTAAAAAAGGAGCATTTTGCAAAGCAATAAAGAGAGAAAAGGAGAATTGATATGGCAGAAACAACACAGGTAGCAAACCAGGAACCGCAGACATTTAGCGTAGCTCTTACTGAAAAGCTAAATTCAGTAGCAGAAGCACTTCCAAAAGATTTTAACAAGGCAAGATTCGTACAGAATGCACTTGCTCTGGTAAATGATAATCCACAGTTGCAGAAATATAGCAAAGCACAGTTGATGTCTGGACTGATGAAGGGCGCTTATTTGGGCTTGGATTTTTATTCAAAAGAGTGTTACTTGGTTCCATATGGAAATCAGCTTAATTACCAAACGGACTACAGAGGGGCGAAGAAGCTGGCAAAGAAATATTCTATTCGCCCGATAAAGGATATTTATGCAAAACTGGTTCGTGAGGGTGATGATTTCGAAGAATCTATCGAAAATGGCGAACAGACATTCAGCTTCAAACCAAAAGCTTTTAATGACGGAAAAATCATTGGAGCATTCGCAGTTGTTCTTTATAAAGATGGTGGCATGGCTTACGATACTATGACTTTGGCAGACCTTGAAAACACGAGAAAATCCAGTAAGGCTTCAAATAGTCCAGCTTGGAAAAACTTTACTGGTGAAATGTACAAAAAGACTGTATTACATAGACTGTGCAAGCACATTGAACTGGATTTTGAGAATCCAACACAGCAGAATGCTTTTTATGCTGGCGTAGAAATTGAAACTGATCCAGAAAAAGCAGTTCAGAATGAAATTGATGAGTGCGCAAATAGTGAGGAATTTGTCGTTGAATCAGATGGATATTCCGAAGAACCAGTCCCGGCAGCAGAGCCAGTGGAAACAGAAATTCCGTCATTTATGAGCCAGGAGGAAATGTAGAATGAAAAAGAAATTGATTATTGTGGCAGCAGTAACAGCTTGTGTATCAATCACAGGCTGTACCGCAAGCTTTGACAGGGAAGTAAAATCTTTTTCAAGTAATTGGAACGGTGGTCTGAACCGTACCGTAACTGTTTACGATTACAATGGCGGTAAAATCAAGTCCTGGTCTGGGAAGTTCGATGTTTCCGAATCTGAAAATGAAGTTTATTTTGACGATTCGGACGGAAAGCGAGTTATTATCCACGGCGGTATTGTTGTGAATGAAGAAAACTGATTTAAAGGAATATTTAGAAATAGAGGTGATAATAAATGTTCATGCGAGTAGTAAACACAGGAAGCACCCACGGAAACTGCTATGTTCTGAAATCGAACAGCGGAGAAATGCTTCTTCTGGACTGCGGATGCAGATACAAAGACATTCTGAAAGCTATTGATTACAGAACAAGTGATGTTTCTGGCGTGCTTCTTACCCATGAACACGGTTGAGTGATCACCGTGAATCATTTAAAAATCTGATGAATTTAGGTATTCAGATTTACACCAATGATGAAACTGTGGAACATCTGCAAATCATCACTGGCGAATTGATGAAGGGCGTTCCAGAGAAAAGACCGTTTCGGGTTGGTTCGTTTACAGTAATACCGTTCTATTTGCCACATACTACAAGGGACAAGGATACAGGGCAACTTATTCAATGTTTCAATTATGGGTATATCGTGGAACATGAAGAGATGGGAAAGCTGCTGTACATGACAGACTTTGAGTTTTGCCGATACAATTTCAAAGCAATGCGACTGAATCACTTGGTTATTGAGTGCAACTATTGTAAAGAATTGGTTGACAAAACAGCTGAAAATTACACGCACAGGCTTAAAGGGCATTGTTCCTTAGATACTTGCAAAATCCTAGTAAAAACAAACCATACGGCAGAATTACGGACGGTAACATTGGTTCATTTGAGTAATGAAGCAGCTGACCCGGAACAGATTTTGAAGGAGATAAAAGAAGCGGTGGTTTGGGATGATGCCCTGGTGCAGATTGCCAGACCGGGGCTAGAAGTTAATTTGGACTTATGTCCGTTTTGAAAGGAGAAATAGATGGTATCAATTGAATTAAAAGATTGGAAAGAAGTAACAAAAGGAATTTATGTAAATCCAATTTCTGCAAATGCAGCTTATGAAATTCATATTAAATACTGGGACATGAAAACAGATATTCTTTCTGCAAATGCCGAACTTTATATAGTGAGAGATTGGCATGAAAAAGACGGAAGAAACATCAGAGAAAGAGAAATACTGCTTGATTATGCATCTGTTATGGATTGTATTTGGAAAGCAGTTGAAGATGATAAGGAAAACAATTCGACTGAATAATTGAAAGGAGAAAATTAATGCCAAAAAAATTTAGAAACTATGTAATTAAAGGACAGGAGCATGTAGACCGTAAAGCAGGAAAAACAATTCCTTCAACTAGTGCATGGCGCTCAGTAAGAGATATGCTTCCAGAAGCTCCAACTGATGATACCGCATGTTTGTATTATGTAAAGCTGAAAAACTCTGAAAGAATCATCATGCTTGCATATACTGGAAATGGCGAATGGACTGACACAGAAGGAAAAGAATACAAAGGTATAGAGACATGGCTTGAATATATGCCAAAAGAACATCAAATAGTCGAAAGAAAGGCTTTCTTAAATGAAGATATTTTGAAAGCTATTGTTTCTGATTATATGGAAAAAACTGAAGGAGTTACGGTTAATACAAATAATGTATTTTTTAAAGTAGGAAGAAGATCTGTCGGCTATGGAATTAGTGAACATGAGGAATTGGTATTTATTGGATGTGATGTGATAGATATAGGGGAGGAAAATTGAAAATGAGCGTATTCAGCGTACCAGTAACGATTGGTGTCAATGAGGAAGAAATTGCAAAGGAAATCCGTAAAAATGTTGAGGACAAGGTAGTTGAAAAAATTACCAAAGAAATCAAAGGAGTTATTTATAAAAAAGAGTTATATGGTAGTAGAGAAACCAATGAGCCGTTGTGTAGGATGATACATTCTCATATTTCCGAGATACTAGAAGAGAATAAAAACGTGATCGTACAGGAAGCGGCAAAAGCCTTGGCAGATAAGATGATTAAAACCAAGGCTGTGAAAGAAGCAATAAAAGAAACTATTGAGAAAGTCAAGGAGGATTAATCAATGAAAATCTTCTTAAAAACACTTGACAAACTGAAAAAGCCAGAACCTTCCGAACAAGAATGTAAGTACGATAAAGGATGGAATGATGCAATCGAGAAAGTTGAAGAACTGATTTGTTCCTACAGTCCTGCGGATATGTGGATTCCAACAGAAGTGAAGTTACCGCCAGAGCCAGATGTGAGAGAAAGCCCAGAAGATAAGATAAAATACAACGTTACCATAAAAGACGCCGAGTTACCAACAACCCTTACATATTTAGGCGGTGGAAGATGGGGCATGGTAGAAGAACACGGAATTGCATATTACCCAGTCATTGCATGGCAACCAATGCCACCAGTATACAAACCAGGGAGGTAACACCATTGGAAATAACAATCGGAATCGGCACAGATGAAATTAAAGAAATCATCATGGAGCATATCAAAACAAAAGGATTCAACGTAACAGAAGATGATATTTCCTTTGTTATCGGGAAAGAAGAAACTGTAACAGGAAATACAAAGAAAATCAAACACGCACTTATTAGATGCGACATTCAGATTGAGAGGTGATAAATTGTGAATATTGTTATTCTTTCTGGAAGATTAACTGCTGATCCAGATATCAGAATGGGAACGAATGATACCAAAATCGCAAGATATATTTTGGCTGTCGAGAGAAGAGTGAAAAAGAATACAGAAAGAAAATCTGATTTTATCACTTGCGTATGTCTTGGAAAAAATGCAGAATTCGCAGAGAAATATCTTAAAAAAGGCACGAAAGTAAATGTGCGTGGTGAATGGCAGACTGGAAACTATACGAACAAAAATGGTGAAAAAGTTTACTCAAATGATTGCCTTGTTGCAGAACATGAATTTGCAGAAAGAAAGAGCCAGTCACCACAGACACAGGAAACAGACACACGACCAGTACCGCCGCCAGAACCTAGTTTCATGGATGTGCCAGATTTAGGCGGTATGGAAGATGAATTTCCGTTTAGTTAAGGAGGGGTGATAAATAAATGGAACCAGTTTTAGAAACTAAATTCGAGTATAAAGGTTACCAATGTGTAGTCCTGTTCATGCCTAGAGCATACAGGTGCGGATACGTTGGAATACCTAACAGCCATAAGCTGGCAAAGAAAAGCGTTTATGATTTAGGTTATCTTGACTGCCATGGTGGAGTTACTTATTCAGAACCATATCTGCATGGTTGTGATGATAAAAATACATGGTGGATTGGTTTTGACTGCGCTCATTGTTTCGATGGTTATGATATTGAGACAGCAGAACAGTATTTCGGGGAAGAACCAGGCTTCAAAAAAAAGCTTAAAATAATGGGAGATTGCTGGCGAGAATTAAATAAAGATCCAGATTGCAAAATTCGTTCACTTGCCTATGTTAAAGATGAATGTAAGAAACTCATTGACCAGATTGGAAAGGAGTGATGCCTGGTGGATTATAGTAGAGTTTTCACTATGAAGCGAGAACGAGAGAATCGAATAAAAAGGATATGTCCAAGCATTCCATATTCTAGTGGTATATACGTGTTTTACCGAACTGACGAAGCCGGAATAAACCGAGCGTATTGTGGACAGGCAGTCAACCTTTGCGAGAGATGTGCGAGCCATTTAGGGGAATACGATCACATAGCATTAAGCCTTAAAAAGCATAAGTTTTACAGTGAAAGTAATCCTACTGGTTGGAAACTTTCATATAGAACATGTAGAAAGGATGAACTTGACCAGAAAGAAATTGAAACAATCAAGGCTTTTGCAGATAAAGGCTTCCAGATGTACAACGTTACAGCTGGTGGCCAGTCAGCTGGAAAGCAAGTAACAGGGCAATATAAACCGCCCAAGACATACAGACAGGGAATTCAACAAGGCAAAATAACCCTTGCGCGAGAATTAAAACACATCATTGATATTCACTTAAATGTATCAATCAGACCAGAAAAAGCAAATAACAAAGTATCTATTAAGGCGTTGGAAAAATTCAACGACTTACTCAATGAAGAAAATTATCACTGATTCTAACACACCAGTAGTTCTACTGGCTAAATTCCAAAGATAAAAAATAAAAAAATGAAAGGAGCTTGCCTTCAGCTGACGTAAGGGTGCACCGGGCTTCTTTTAAAAATGAATTATGAAGATTTTTTAAAGAGCAAACGATTTGTTCTTGAAAGCAGTGGGTTTGATATTGATAAATCGGAATTAAATCCAATGTTGTATGAATTTCAAAAAGACATTGTGAGATGGGCTTTAAAGAAAGGAAAAGCCTGCATATTTGCTGATTGCGGTTTAGGAAAAACACCAATGCAACTTTCGTGGGCACATCAAGTTTGCACACACGCTGGTGGAATGGTTCTTATTCTTGCACCGTTGGCTGTGGCGGATCAAACGAAGCGTGAAGCTGAAAAATTTGGTTATACTGCAAAAGTTGTGGAAAGCCAATCTGAATGTATCAGCGGTATTAATATTACCAATTATGAAAAAATGGATAAATTTGTTGCAAATGAATTTGTGGGAGTTGTACTTGACGAAAGTAGTATTCTTAAATCTTATTCTGGAAAAGTCAGAACAGCAATTATTCAGAATTTTCATTCAGTTCCTTATAAGTTGGCTTGTACTGCAACACCAGCCCCCAATGACTATATGGAAATAGGAAATCACAGCGAATTTTGCGGCGTTATGACACGGTCGGAAATGTTATCAATGTTCTTTGTACATGACGGTGGACAAACATCTAAATGGAGATTAAAGGGGCATGCAACAGATGTATTCTGGCAATGGCTGGCAACATTCAGTGTATTTGTAGATAACCCAGCAAATATCGGGTATCAAGTATCTGGCTACGATCTTCCGAAACTTAACATTAACGAAATTATTGTAGACGGAAATGAGCCGATAAAAGAATCATTAACACTTACAGAACGAAGAGAAGCCAGAAAGGAAAGTCTTGAACTTAGATGTAAAAAAGCTGCGAAACTTGTAAATAGTTCAAATGAGAAATGGCTTGTATGGTGTGATTTAAATGACGAATCAGCAAGATTAAGCGAACTGATATCTGAATCCGTGGAAGTAAAAGGCTCTGATAAATCAGAATATAAAAGCAACTCTATGTTGGCGTTTTCTGATGGAACGGTCAAATGCCTTATCACAAAGCCCAAAATTGCAGGGTTCGGCATGAACTGGCAGAATTGCCACAATATGATATTTACTGGACTTTCAGATAGCTATGAGCAGTATTACCAAGCAGTCAGACGGTGTTGGCGGTTCGGGCAAGAGAAGCCTGTGAATGTTTACATTATTATTTCCGCGAAGGAAGGCTGCGTAAAGGAAAATATTGAAAGGAAGCAATGTGATTTCCAGAAAATGCAGTCTGAAATGACAGAATTAACAAAGGAAATAACAAAAAAAGAGCTTAAAAGCACTTGCCGTATAAGTACGCCTTATGAGCCAACAAAAGAAATGAAATTGCCAGATTGGGAGGAATTTACAGCATGAATGTTTTAGACCAGGTTGTTAAAGAAAAATACGCAATATACAACGGCGATTCTTGCGAAATCACAAAAGAAATCCCGGACGAAAGTATTCATTATACAGTATTTTCACCACCATTTTCTAGCTTGTATACATACAGTAACAGTGACCGGGATATGGGGAATAGTAAGGGAGATGATGAATTTTACAACCATTTTATCTATCTGGCAAAAGAACTGTATCGAATAACAATGCCCGGAAGATTACTTAGTTTTCATTGTATGGACTTGCCGCTTATGAAAGAGCGTGACGGCGTGATTGGCTTGAAAGACTTTCCAGCAATCATGCGACAGATTTTTGAAGATTGCGGATTTATTTACCATAGTAAGGTTACCATCTGGAAAAATCCAGTAACTGAAATGCAAAGAACAAAAGCATTGGGACTGCTGCATAAGCAGATTAGAAAAGATAGTGCAATGAACAGGCAGGGAATCCCGGATTATATTGTCACAATGAGAAAGCCAGGAGAAAATCCAGAACGAATTTCGCATACACACGAGACTTTTCCTGTTGATGTGTGGCAAAACTACGCAAGTCCAGTATGGATGGACATTAGGCAGAGCGATACATTACAGAAAAAATCTGCACGAGAAGATAAGGACGAACGTCATATTTGCCCTTTGCAGCTGGAAGTTATTCAGCGCTGCATTGAATTATGGAGCAATCCAGGAGATATAATTTTTGACCCATTCGGTGGTATCGGTTCCACCCCATTTGTGTCTTTAACACTTGGAAGAAGAGCAATCTCATGTGAACTTAAAGAAAGCTATTTTAAACAAATGAAAGCAAATGTAGAAGAAGCACTGAATGGAAATGTAATGGATTGCCCGGTAGGACAAATGAGTATTGAGGATTTTTTATCGTAAAACAATGTTATCAGCAAATATCAATCTTTGATTATTTAAAAGGAGAGTGATTACATGGCAGAGAATACCAATGAATGTGTTATTGAGTGGATTCCCGGAAGAGATTATGTAGGGCTTACTGCCAAGAATGGGAGTACCTGGAAGAACAGATGTGAGGAATTAGAAAAGGAATTTCCAGACGATGTAAAAATTCTTGCCAGAAATAATGATGGATCTATTTTCGCTCACTTGCCGTATTCCTACATTAAAATCAATCCACCGAGAAAATATTCCGATGAAACAAAGAAGAAAGCTGCGGAAAGATTAAATAAAATGCGTGTAGAAAAAAGCAATACTGCGGAAGAAAATCCGTTTTGCCTATGAATTACCGTCAGAGAAAATATAATGAGGGGCAATCTGCTAGAAATGATATTTACAGATTTCTTGTCAAGTATTTTGAGAAACACGGATATATGCCTTCTTATGAAGAAATTATGGATGGAACAGACCTTACAAAGTGTACCGTCCAGAGACATATGCGGCAATTGGAGATGGATTCTCTGATTGCCACAGAACATCCAGGAATATCGAGAGCATACCGTTTGACGGAATACAGATACGAAAGGAAAAAATATGGGAAGCAAATTAAAGATGAAAGCGCCAAAGAAAAATAGGGTGTTGGAATGTGACAATCAGATGTCACAGGCATTCGCCAGAGCCATGCAGAATTCACGTAAAGAGCTGGAAGTCATGCAAGATCAAGCCTATAACGATGGCTTCAATACTGGTGACGACTGGGCGAATACAATTAACACGGTAACAACTATGTTGGCATTACGGAAATTGCATGGATTTTCCACTAAAAGACTTTTGGACGTAATCAATTGTGCAAATGAGTTTGTAGGACAAGCGAACCGTGGAGAAAGAAGTTTTATGAGCATGGTTGAAGAGTTGGAACTTGAAACAGATGTGCGGATTCCAGATTTGAATAAAGAATTGGTCAGAAGATTTGGAGTGTAAATATTATGGATTTAGAACAAAAAGCAATTGAGAGAATTCGACTTGCATCTGATCTCTCGTTGAAACATTATGGAAAGCCACTTGTATGTGAGTATTCCGGTGGAAAGGATTCAGATGTACTTTTGCAACTATTCAGAATGGCTGAAATTCCTTTTGAAGTACACAACTCTCACACCACAGTAGATGCACCGCAAACAGTAAGGCATATCAAAACTGTGTTTTCTGAATTGGCAGACAAGGGTATCAAATGTGAAATCGACTATCATGTGCAGGAAAATGGCAAACGTCTTACTATGTGGAATCTTATTCCAAGAAAGCTGATGCCACCTACCAGAATTGTTCGGTATTGCTGCCCAGAACTAAAAGAGGGTGGTAATCCAAACAGAATGATTGCGACAGGTGTTAGATGGGCTGAGAGTAGAAAGCGAAGCAACAGAAGCCCATTTGAAGTATTAGGACGGACAGCAAGCAAAAGCATCGGTGTTTCTGATGAAAAAATGCTTATCACTGACAATGATAATACTAGAAGATTATTTGAAAATTGCCAGATGAAAGCAAAAACAGTAGTCAATCCAATTATTGATTGGACAGATCAGAATATCTGGCAGTTCATTGGTGAGAAAGACATTCAAGTATGTGAACTGTATCAATGCGGATATAACAGGTTAGGCTGTCTAGGTTGTCCGCTTGCGTCAAAGAAGCAGAGGGAAAAGGAAATGTATGATTTTCCAAAGTACAAGCAAGCCTATATACGTGCTTTTGACAGAATGATTGAGGAACGCAAGCGGCGTGGAAAAGATGTGAAGTGGAGTTGTGGTGAAGAAGTCTATCTATGGTGGATGCAAGATAACAATGTAGTTGGTCAGATGGAATTATCTGATTTTATTGAGTATTAAAATCACGTACTAACTGCACAATAGCGTGCCAGTTGCTTACATGGGGAAAGTGAGGATGGAAATGAAAAAATTATCGGCGGAGATATCCATCTTGACGGAGTAAATGCTAATAGATGGATTGAGATATCAAAAGAAACTTTAGAAAAGTATTTTGTAGAGGTGGAAGTATGAGCGATAAAAGTAAAATTTACGATTACATAAAAAGAACAATAAATCCATACGGGAAACCTTTTGAAGGAACGGCTTACGAGTTGGGACTTAAAATCATGGATTATATCGAAAATATGGATGATGAGAAAGAAAATGGATGGATTCCGGTCAGTGAGAGATTGCCGGAAGACGAAAAAGAGTGTCTTGTAACTCTTGAAAAAGTCTATGGAACACCTGAAAAGCTTTATGGAATTGCGAATTATTTAAAATTTGGTGACGCCGGATACTGGAACGAAAAGAAATATGGGTATCTTGAATGGGACAAATATTCGGACGGACACGGCGGAACAAGGATGTATAAAGTTATCGCCTGGACGCCACTTCCAGAGCTATATAAGGAGGGCTAAATGGGATATTGTAAATTAGAGTGTCCGGACGGTGAAACACAGTGCTGCATCTGCTGTGATAAACAAGGCGGTTGCGATAACCGGTGTGACATGATGGACAGCTATGAATACGCAGAGGAATGCGAAGATTATGTCAAGGAGGATGAGCCATGATTACATTCTTATTAGGACTTACACTTGGAATCATAGTCGGAGTAACTGGTCTTGTATGTGTAGCGATCATGTACGACAAGCACCACCCAGGCGAATAGAAAGGAGAGACAAATGGAAGCTTTAAAAGCGGCTTTTATGACTGGAGTAGCAATCTACATTTGGTGTCTTGTATGGCGTAGATTAGAGTTGATGATTTACGGTGAAATCCAGCCAAGAAAAATTGATGATATTATGACAGGTATCTTTGCAATAACACTTTTTATAGCATTATTGAAATGAGGTGAGATTATGCTGACAAGGAATAAGAAGCTGAAGGACTACGGTATTCCGGCAGAGGACATTGAAAAACTGAATACGATGCTGAAAGACTTTCCAGCAGAGTACGGATACCTGCTTTCCGGTGCCGCCTTGTCAGCTTGTCCGAAAAACACGGTGATAGCGGATATGGTTATAGAGAATATCCTACACCGGAAGAGCTACAGGAAAATCAGCAAAGAAAGATATATCCCGATGAACCCAAAGGATTTTTATGGATACCGGCGTAAGACCGTCGCTGTACTGTATGAGAGGATGCGGTTATTGGGAGTGTGGGAGGATGAATAAATGCGGTTAATTGATGCTGACGAATTAATTAAATACATCAAAATTTGGGAAATTGGCACAAGCATTAGCTCTGACCAGAAAGAGTTTATTGATTGTGTTAATAAACAGCCAACGGCATTTGATGTGGATAAGGTTGTGGAACAATTAGAGAATTATTTATTTGAAAAATATTGCATAGAAGAAGATACAATAATTGATGAAATTATAAAAGGCGGTGAAACTGAATGAGTAGACTGATTGATGCTGACGAATTAATTAAATACATCAAAATTTGGGAAATTGGAACAAGTATTAGTTCCGACCAGAAAGAGTTTATTGATTGTGTCAATGAGCAACCGACAGTTTTTGATGTGGATAAGGCTATTAGCGAATTGGAAAGAGATAAATTCATTGAATCAGAATGTATTTTATCTGATGTGCATCAAGGATACAATGCTGGACTGAGCAGGGCAATCGAAATCGTGAAAGGCGGTGGAGTTGAATGAGCAAATCAGTATTAGTGATTGACACGCCAGAAAATTGTTATGGCTGCCCGTTCGGAACTGAATATTGTGGAAATCTTGAATATGAGGGATGCTGTGAATTAGCTGACTGTTTAGATTGCGATGTAATTCTGATGACAGAAGAACATTATGATTGTGAAAGTAAATCAAGACCAGACTGGTGTCCGCTTATGGATTTGCCAGAAAAAGACAATGGAGATTATCCAGCTAATACGTCTGATGCTGGCTTTGCAGAAGGATGGAACCAGTGTATTGATGAGATTACAGGAGGAATGAGAGATGGCGAATGCAATGAAATGTGATCGATGCGGAAAGTTATATGAATCATACAACACTAAAAAAGATAATAAAAACATCAATGGATTTATTCCAGTGAATTTAGATGTTAATAGAAAGTATTATTCACATGGCGTAACGGACTTATGCCCTGACTGTATGAAAGAATTTCAGAATTGGATGAAAGAGGTGAAGTAGATGAGTAAGAAAGTGAAGTGCTGTGAGTGTGCTTCTTTTTTAGTTTGGGCTTTGCCTGAGCGAGTAGATAAATATAACTACGAATGCGCCAAAAGAGTTTTCAAATTGGCTTCTACTACAGGAGTATGTGGATACAGCATGAAAACCAAACAGATGGCACATGAGCAGTATTGCAAACGATTTGAAAAGAATAAATATTTAGAGCAGGAAAGTGAACCTTTTAAACAGGAAATTTTGAACCTTAAAAATGCGATTTCAGAGTATGAAAAAGAAAATTTTGTGGAAGTAGACGAATCGTGGAAAATTCTATTTATGAGAAGATTTCAAGAGGTGAAGTAGATGGAGAGATTTCTAATTGATGATGGTATTAAACAGTCAAAGATAGTTGCAAATCGTTATAAATGGAGTATCGAGAATGCAGATATGGGTTCAGAAGATGCAAATGAGTTACATGCAGATATATGCAATCAATATGTAAAGGAGTATGAACAGATCGCAGAGTGGCTTGAAGAATTAAAATCTTACAAAGATATTGGCACTTTAAAAGAATTAAAGGAACTCAAAGAAAACGGTACATTTACTGGATTAGAGCTTACTAAATTATCGATAATGCAGAAAGAGTTGAAGAAATATAAAGACTTAGAAGAACAGGGCTTGCTTGTGAGATTTCCGTGTAAAGTTGGAACAGAAGTTTATTACATCTTAGGCATTCCAAATAAGACGCCATGTACAATCGACAAGTGCGTGTTTGAGTTGTCGGATATAGATAAAATCGGTGAATCATTATTCCTCACCCGTGAAGAAACTGAGAAGAAATTGGAAGAACTCAAAAATGAAATTTAAAGAATTTGAAAATTGGTGCAATGAAAGAGCCTGTGATGGATGTTGGGGAATGCTAACTGCCATGGTGTGTATTGATTTAATCGGCAAGGTTAAAAAAGCCCCATTTTGGAAAAGAGAAAAATTCTGGAAAGAAAATTACGAGCAGCAGGTGTTGGAAGAGATTATTAATCCGATAGAGAAGAAGTTGGAGGAGATGAAGAATGGACACTAAAGAAGCAAAAGACATATTATCCGATATGAGAGACCAGCATTTATGTTTCTTGGGAGATTCAGAAATCAAAGATGAATGGCAGAAGAAATATCTAAAAGAAGCATGGGCGTGTGATTCTGGTGCAAAGGATCTTGCCGAATTAATCACAGGGATAAAGATTGAAAAAGGTATTATCGCAGATAGCATTCAGCACTACGGCAAAAATAATCAAAGTACAGTCTGCATGGAAGAATGTGCAGAGCTTATCCAGTCAATCAGCAAAGCGAAGCGCGGAAAAATCAACCGTGATAACATGATAGAAGAAATTACAGATGTGTTGATCTGCATCGAAATGCTAAAGCAAATGTATATGATTTCCGATGAGAAAATTAATAAGTGGATTGAAAAGAAACAGGCGAGAGAAGCAGAAAGGATGAAGAAGAATGAATAAGAAAGAAATCGCAGAGGTTAAGAAACAGTTTACTCCAGCCAATTGCACAATCACACGCATTTGTGGTTGTTATGTGGATGCAGAAAAGAACAAGAAAACAAAAATTAAAGAAGCATTCCTTTCTCTTCCAGAGGAAGAAATGTTTAAGTATTTTGACATTTTCAAGAAAACCATGTCTGGCAGACTTGGAAAGAACCTTATGAACCTTGATTTTCCATTAGCACAGGAAAAAGAGGGTGGAACACAGGAATTTCTTATGCGGATCAGAGCAAGTAAGCTTAAAGACGATGATCTTTTGGATGAGTTTTACGACAAAGTGATTGAAAATTACGATTATCCAGAAAATTACTACATAGTTCTCATTCATGCAGTATATGATATTCCAGGAAAAGCTTCTGATGGAACCGAAATGCACGATGCATCAGAAGAAATTTATGAACACATTCTGTGCAGCATTTGTCCAGTAAATCTTTCAAAGGCTGGGCTTAGCTATGATGTGGCTGAAAATAACATCAAAGGCAGAATTCGTGATTGGGTAGTCTCAAGACCAGAAACAGGATTCTTATTCCCTGTATTCAATGACAGAAGTACTGATATTCATGGAACTTTGTATTTCAACAAAAACATAAAGAATATTCATCCAGACTTCATCGAAAACGTTCTTGGCACACCAATTCCACGTATACCGGGAAATGAGATCAATGTCTTTTCAGATTTTATCATGGACAATTTCGAAGGAAACACAACATTCAATTTCACTGAAAGCCTAATTGAATCTTTGCAGGAAGTAAGAGAACAGAAGAAAGACAGCCCGGAGATGATAACTGTATCATGTGATGAAATGGAACAGATTTTTGAATATTGCGGAGTTCCAGGCGAGAAGTTATCAGATTTCAAGGAAAACTGGGAAATGTATTTCAGTAATGAGCCTGTTGCCCTTGACAATATCCATAATTCAAAAACTGCAAAAATTGTAACACCAGATGCAACAATCTGCATCCAGCCAGATAAAATTGCTCTGATTGAACTAAAAGAAATAAACGGCGTTCCATCTCTTGTAATTCCGGTAAATGGAGAACTGAAAATCAATGGAATTGAAGTTAAATTAAAATAAACACTTTTGAAAAAAACAGGAATTGGAGAAAGGAATTTTAAAATTGGCAAATAAAAGAATGTTCACAATGAAAATTGTTGATACAGATGCTTTTCTTGATATGCCGTTATCAACACAATGTCTTTATTTTCATCTAAACATGAGAGCGGACGATGATGGATTTATTGGAAACCCAAAGAGGATTGAAAAAATAATAGGAGCGAATGATGATGATTTGAAGCTTCTAATTGCCAAGAGATTTGTTATCTTGTTTGATGATGGCGTGATCGTTATTAAACATTGGAGAATGCACAACACCCTGTCCAGAGACAGATATATAGAAACTTCATACACTGATGAAAAAAAGAAACTGCTATTGAAAGATAACGGAAGTTACTCACTGACAAATGGAAATTCTATTGATGATACCAAACTAATAGAGCGTTCAAACAGGCAGACGCAGAAAAGACGCAAAATAGACGAACAAAAGACGCACTCAGATAAAGATATAGGTTTAGATAAAGATTTAGATAAAGATTTAGAATTAGATTTATATACAGAATTAGATAAAGATAAAGAAAAAGATATAAATGATTTAATAGTATCTAAAGATACTATTTGTCAGACTGACGTCCAACGAACCATTGATGAATGGAATACTCTGGAAGAATTCGGTATTACTCCTGTAAAAAGAATGACACCAAAACGAGAACAGGCAGTGAAAGCTAGAATCCGTCAGAACTGTGTTGAAGATATTCTGGAAGCGATTGAAAATATTCGACGCAGCACATTCCTACAAGGGCAAAATAAAAATGGCTGGATGGTTACGTTTGACTGGTTCTTAAAGCCTGGAAATTTCGCAAAAGTATTTGAAGGACAATACATGGACAAGTCTACGAATAGACCATGCAGCTACATGGAGAAAATCCAAAACAGGGTAAGCGAGGTGGATAATTGGGTATGACAAGAGAAGAATGGGCGGTACTGGTAAAGGCAATGAAAGCTGTATATACTTCACCATCGTTTCTTCCAGATCAAAATGCTTTTGATACTTGGTACGGATTACTGAAAGACCTGGATTACAAGCTTTTAAGTTTCGGATTAAAGAAATATATGCAGACAGAGTGGAAAGAACCAACAATAGCGGCGTTACGGCAATGCGCCGGGAGTCTTGCCCCACAGTCTGACGAACTGAACGAAACAGAAGCCTGGAATCTGGTTTCAAGGGCAATCTGGGCTTCTGCATATTACGCAAAAGAAGAATTTTCCAAGCTGCCAGAATTAGTACAAAAAGCTGTATCAAGCCCCGGACAGTTAGAGGAATGGGCGAGAGCAGAGAACGTGGACGGAAAATGGTGGAGCGTGGTACAGTCAAATTTCCAACGAACATATCGAGCGGAGGTACAAAGAGAACAGGAGCGGAAGAAACTCAGCCCAGACCTTTTGAAAATTATGGATTCTGCCAAGTTGGGAGGTGCGGAGAATTGCCAGATAGAAAACCATGGGAAGAATTAAAAAGGGCTGAAATAGCAGATTTAAAGCGTAGACAATGTTCTAAATGTGACTATTACAGCAAAACCGAAACCGCATGGAGTACAAATGCAACCTGTGATTATATCTTGATCGAAGAACATAGCAGAGGATGTGATCCGAGGGATTGTGTTAAAAATGGTATCTTCAAGAAGAAAGCGAGAGGAAAGTCAAGAGTAAAGCGAGTGATTCTATGAGAAAGATAAGCGAAATGTATAAGCGGTCTGGCGGTACAGCTTATCAGCATACTTGTTCTAATTGTAGGTTCTTCCGTGGTGGCAAATTTCCAAGGTGCTTGCAATACGAACTGGAAATTGATTGGAATCCAGATTATATAGCTTGCAAATTTTACAATCTGGAAGAATCTCAGATTGATGGACAGGTCAATATCTTTGATTTGTTGTAAAACGTGATAATTGTGCACTAAAAATTGCGTAGAATCATTAAAAAGAGAATAGCTTAGGAAATTATAGGGCATACAAAAGATAAAGGAAAACAACGTAAAAAATTAGATAATTACTTGGAGGGACATTTAATGGAAAAAGCTATATTGTATGCCATAAACGAAAGAATGTTCTCGCTTGGTCTGATAGACGAGAAAACAAGAGATAAAATTAAAGCTGAAATCAGCACTAGAAAGTAACGAAAATGTATTGAGTGGATTTATATGAGGTGTTATACTTTATATGATTCCACTCCCTGTTTATTAAGGGAGAAATGCACTATGAATATTTATTATGTCAGAGAAAAATTAAGAAGTTGCTCTATTTACGACATTGAATTAAATGTTGCTTATTATGCCAGGGTTTCAACGGAAAAGCTTGAGCAGCAAGTATCCATCAAACACCAGGAAGAACATTTTGAAGAACTGATACATTCTAACAACAGATGGAGATTTGCAGGCTCTTACATTGATGATGGTATTTCCGGAATGAACGCAAATAAAAGAGAAGAATTCCAAAGAATGCTTAGAGATGCAAAACTTGGAAAAATTGATATGATTATAACAAAAGAAATTTCAAGATTTGCAAGAAACACTCTTGATAGTATCCAATATACCAGAGAATTGTTGTCTTACGGTGTGTGCGTGTGGTTCCAAAATGACGGAATCAATACCATTGATGAAGATAGTGAACTTAGGCTAACAATTATGGCTGGAGTAGCACAGGACGAAATCAGAAAATTATCTTCAAGAATAAAATTTGGCCATGCACAGTCAATTAAAAACGGTGTTGTACTTGGACACAGAATGTATGGATACTCAAATAATCAAGGAAAGCTTGAGCTAATCCCGGAAGAAGCAGATATGGTTCGAATGGTCTTTCGAGACTATGCTTCTGGAATGTCTACACCAAGAATCGAAAAAAAGCTCTGGAATATGGGATATAGAAGTTTCAAAGGCGGTAAGATCAGTAGAGATGTCATAAAAAATATTATTCGGAATCCAAAATACAAAGGATACTATTGCGGAGGAAAAGTCAAGATCGTTGATATGTTCACAAAAAAGCAGGAATTTCTTCCGCAGTCAGAATGGGTAATGTTTAAAGACGATGGTTCCAGAGTACCGCAGATTATTGATGAAACTACCTGGGAAAAGGCAAACGCATATTTAAGAGAGCGTGGAGAAGCTATAAAATCAAGAAGAACCTCTTTTAAGAGTGAAAATATTTTCACCGGAAAACTTTTCTGCGCAAATGACGGAGCTCCATACTGGATGAAGCAACATTATATCAGAGGAAAAGAAGACGTTCGATGGGTATGCAGCTATAAAATAAAAAACGGAGCGGCTTCGTGCAATTCTTTCGGGCTGGCAGAATCAGAACTGAAAGAAGTAATCGCAGAATTAATAAATAAATCTTCTGAAAACATTGATAGCATTTTGGAGGAATATTTTGAAATTTTGCAGTCCTCGATAAAAAATATTCCAGACAATAAAAACGAAATCTCACGACTTGAAAAACAGATTGACCTGTTAAAACAAAAGCGTGAAAAAATACTGGAATATAATTTGGATGGCAAAATATCTGATGATGAATTTGTTTCAAGAAACAAAGAATATGTAAAACAGATAAAACAGACAGAAAGCCATATTCGAGAACTACAAAATATTAAAAGTCCAGAGCCAGCAGAAATACAATTAAGTGCTATTAAAGAACAGCTAGAAAAGTTCAAAGGTGTTACTCCACAAGATATTAACAGACAGATTGTTAATGAACTTTTTGAGAAAATTACCGTTGAACCGTTGGCGGTTACATGTGCAACACTGACATTTCAATTGAGGTCTGGAAGCCTTGAAAAATGGGGGTTTCCCTTGCGCCGTTCTGACGATATGATTTTAACTCTACATCCAGAACAACACAAGATATTTAGTAGGAAAACTTGCATTAAGACACAAGATATGGTATTTTTCAAATATAAGTATTTTTTAGCACTATAAGAGAAAAAATGGGAGTGGAATCAATGATACATACAGCTTATGACGTAATGAAAGAGTTTTTAATCACGGATGCAGACCTTGGTGGTAAGTACGGAATCCCGAAAATTCCAAAGACTTTTATCCATCCTGGCAAAGATACTGTAGACTTTGCAGAGAGCTTCAGTAGAAAGATAAAGAAACACCGGGAACTGGATGTAAACTTCTACGTGGACGATGTACAGTTTCAAAGATTATGGAATCAGCCAGACAAATATATGGAGCATTTAAAATGTTTTCATGCAGTCATTATGCCAGATTTCAGCATATCGGTAGGCAAGAATGGAATGCCACTGGTAATGTGCCTGTGGAATAAATACCGCAATCATGCACTGGCTCACTACATGATTCTGAATGATATTCCGGTAATTCCGAACGTAAACATACTGCCAGAATACTGTTGGGACTGGTGCTTTGATGGGCTACCAGAGGGAAGCACAGTTTCCTGTTGCACCAATGGAAGAGTAAAAAGCAAGGCAGCACGGTTGGAGTTTTGCGTTGGTTTCAAGGAAATGGAACGCAGATTGAAGCCGCTGCGAGTTATCATTGTTGGAAGAATCCCGGAAGAATTGGAAACAGACACGGAAATTATAAACTTTGAAACCAGGAATCAGAAGATTAACAAGGAGTGCGTGAATGGGAACAACGACTGATAATTACCAGAGAAAGAAGAAACTTTCCAAGTCCCAAATGAAGAGGACGGAACGTTTAGAGAAATCATCCTACAGAAGATATGGAACACGGAAGAAAGAAGGATTAAACAAATTGTGAATTTTGAATTATTTGGAACTTTACGCTATAGAAATATTTGTGCAAAATTAAAATTTAAGTGGTAACTAGAAAATGCGAGATTTTTTCTGGTTGCCACTTTTTTCTGGATTTCCTTGATTTTTTGTTGCCAAAATAATGTTAGAATTTAGGAATCATCCACAAGTTAGTTGCACTATTGAAGTTTTGAACAACTGCGGTTTTCCATTGCCACAAAATCAACCAGGGGCAGCACCGGGAGCCGATCCCGCGCCAAGCTGATGAAGCCGTGACGATTCCGGGAATGATTGAATATCAACAAAGACGACAGCCAGCCGTAGACCTGGCAGACCAGAACCAACCGCCCACAGATAATAGGCCATAGCAACAAGTAACATATAACGTGGCGTTAAAATACAATAATACTCTTGCAAAATAAGCCTTAAATAGCTTGTAACGTATTTAGCCTATACTTTATTGACTACGATTATAAAACGCCTTAAAATGGCAAATACAGCGCCATACAACAATAATTGATATATAACCCGGACAGCTGCGACAGATCACCGGGAAGCCTGTACAAGCTACGCACATAAGAGGACATAATGCGCCTGTTGGAAAGGTACGCAAATAAGGCATAGCCGCACATAGCTACACAAGGCTATTATACACCCATAGCCGCAGACAGTCAATAAACCATGTAACGCATTTAAAGGCTCATAAACGGCTTATAATGCAATAGTGGCATAAATCCCCATTAACAGCATTAAAAGCCATTTGCGGCTTAAATAGCTTGCTTATTTGCTGACTTGTGCTATTAAATTGCCAAGGTACTACTGACAGAATGCCAAAAAAACCGCTTGCACGCCGTGAACGTGCCGCCAGCCTGGTAGCTGGTAAGCGGTGGAAATCTATTTCGATGATGCTTTTTGATTTTTATAAAATAGAATTAATGTTGTTTCTATAGGTTCTACACTAGAAATGCACCGATAATTTCTAAATTTATTAAACTCAGCTTCCAAATGTTTTTCACGTATATAACTTATTATTTGCATTAAGTCCATATTTTTTTCTTTCTTCCCTTCACCCTGGGAGCCAGGAAATAATAAAATCATTCTGAAATCACTACATAATCACTGCATATAGAGTAATTATCACAAAATCTGATAGCTGCATAATCATAACCATATTTTTCTATTTTGTAAGGCTTATTAAATTGTTCCATAAAGGCTTTGCAAGCTTTTATAACACAACTTGCTTTTACTATTGTTATTTTTGATCCTCCAGAATAATATACATTATAGTTTTTCATTCTTTTAACCTCCATAATTTTGATAAAAAGACGCGCCCCGGAATCGAACCGGGCAGAAGATCATCACGCCTAACAGTATGCTAAATTAGACTGCCAGCCAGTAAGTAAAACAAGCTTTCCGTCATCGCGAGGAACCACAACGCCTGCACCATCTTCCCAAGTTGACCAGATCAGCCAGCCGGGATTTGAAAGCTTTTCCTTTTTATCACCGTCAAAAAGCACATAATGCGGTTTTATTCCTTTAGCTTTCTGCTCTTCTGCGTTAGCTATCGCTTCTTCTTCTGTAATTATTCTATTTCCGGTTTGCAAATGAATAATATAGTTATTTCCCATGCCTTCGCTCTCCTTTCTATTTGACACGTTCTGTATAATACTTCTGCACATCAACCGTGCATTCAATATCACACATTTTAGAATTTTTCACTGTCTCAATCTCCTCTTGGATATCCACAGGATAAGACAAACCCTCAAAAGTCTGCCGTGCTTCCTGTAAAATCTTCTGTTTAATGTGCTCTGGTAAATCGGACACTAAAGTAAATGCGTTAATTTTCAAAACATGTCAACCCCTCTAATTTTTGTATCTGTCCAAATATGAAGCATATAGCGGAATTTGTTTTCTTCGTCAACTGTGAAATTTCCATCTTTAACATGAAATATTGCGTAATCACCGTATTTCTCGTTAAGATCCTGGATGAAATTATAAAACTCTTCGAACCGCTCCAGATCGTCCACATGGAGCAGATACCGTTTAACTTCCGGGTTTGGCAAATTAGGTAAAAAACTTTCCTCAGCTAAAACCGGGCTGCGGAATAATCCGCAAACTTGAATCTTGCTCTTGTGATCGTCCTGTGTTTTTCTATCTATCATTGTAAATACTGCCCAGTTAAGGAAATTTAAATACTTGTTATTCACGGTTATACCTCCTATAAATCTTTTTTTCTCGGAACGTCAACGACCTCATAATCATTTTCGGAAAGTTCTTTTAAAGTTCTCAATGCTTCCAGGTTATTTTCTGGAATATCATATCCATTTTCACGGAGAAGATCGGCGGCAGTAACAAGGTACTGAGTGCCATAACCGTATTGAATATTACTTTTTAAAACATGGCCATTTACAACAACCGTTACTGTGTGATAAGTGTTTCCGTATAATTTCTGAAACCATCTACGACCTCTGATTACTAATGTTTCGATTTTTTTCATTGTTTTTTACCCTCACCCCTGTTATAATGGGGTTGCCTTTCTTTTTTTAGTTTGGTGCTGGCTGTTCGTCTTGGTAGGATGCAGCCAGCTTTTTTGTTTTGTCCAAGAACTAGAATTTTTCAATTAATCGGTGCCGGTTCCTATGTCCTCATTGTGTTGAGTGGTTCGGGCGGTTCCGGTTGTTTGTTTCTTGTGTTCTCTGTTGATGGTTATATAATACACTAAAATATAATGTATGTCTATTGACATTATACACTAAATTAAAGAGCATACCGAAAACAGTTTTTGTGCATGTTGTACATTGAAAAATAATGTATAAAAATGTTATTATAATAGAAGAATAAAGTACTGCGAGGTGGTGTTAGAATGATTAAATATAAACGCAATATAATTGATATGATGGCAGAAAAGGGAATCACAACCTATTTAATAAGGAAAAATAAGATATTTACAGAAAGCCAGCTGCAACAGCTGCGCAATGATCGACTTGTCACGCAAGATACACTAAATAAAATATGTACTATATTGGAATGCCAACCCGGTTATTTATTGGAATATCTGCCAGATGAAACCACAAAAGATTTTGAAGAAAAGATATTGACATACATTAATAAATAATGTATAATAAAGACAGTTAAAGAAAAACAACCACACAGCCCCAGGAGGGCGGACAGGAGGGAAAATATGAAAATAAATGAAATGCGCGGAAATCAATTCCTTCCGGGAAACTGTATTTACAGACCGGAGAATTACCCGGAGGACTGGCGGGAACGCCTGGAAGCTGGTGAAGCTATCAGCTACGAAGAGGACGGCAAGCAGTGTCAAATATGGTTAGAGGAAGAAGAGGAAGAAGAGGAAGAATAAAAATAAAGCCCTAGGAAATTATCCAGGGGCTTTTAATATGCTTATTTGTGGCGGCTATGGACAGAGTACAGCCCGCCGCCGAGCCTGTTAATATTTTAATAACACAGCTTTTGGCAAATTGTCAAGAAAAATATTTTTAAAATACCGCTTGACATTTTTCTAAAACTTCTTTAGGCTATCAGATAACGAGAGCTGACGGAACTCAGGAAGGGCAGAGGCTGAAAGTACACAGAATCGTTAATTAAACAACACGCATAACAAGCCAGATCACGCCGGATAGAAACTCCTGGAAGGTCTGGCTTTTATTATGCAAATCTGCGAAAATATAGCCGCCCTTATATTATATATAATTATATAATTATTCTCTGCCCTTCCTAGATTCCTAAAGCTGGAGTTTATTAAAAGATATGCTATACAGTACCGTATAATAATATATAAGATATAAATATAAATAAAGATTATAATATAATACCCCAATTGTTATTTATTAATTACTAACAAAATAAAGGGTTTTATTTTATGCAAAATTAAATTTGACAAGATATTAAAAACTGTGCTAAGGTATCAGCAACAAAGAAAACAGAATATTTTTTTAATTTGAGTTTTAGAGAATGTACCCGAACACCCGGAAGTTTTCCGGGAATAAGCTTTACCTGGTGACATTCTCTTTTTTTTATTTATAAATTAACGTGTTAAAGTGAGGTGATAATATGAAAGATAATACAGTAAATGTACAAGACGTAGATATTTATTTAGATAATATTAATATATATGCTGATGAATATATAAATACTGTATTATGTATATCACCAGATAACGAAAACTACAAAAAAGAGGTATCAGATAGCTTTGTAGATATGATTTTTTATATTGCAGATCATATACAAAAGCCAAGTAATGACAATATAGAGCTATTAGATAAAATGTTTAATACTTATGTGAGATTATGCAGTAAATATCATGTATTGCCAACATTAGAAGTATTTAGCTTTTTAGTTGGGATTAATCGTACAACGTTTACTGACTGGATGAATGGAGTGTATAGAACAAACTCATCACATGGTGACACGGCTAAAAAATGGTTTGATATTTGTAAAAACTGCGCAATCAATAGATTACATAATCAGACCGGAACAAATGCGAATTTGATATTTGTTGCAAAAGCCGCCTATGGAATGGCAGAAACTGCACCAGTACAAGCCGCGCAGCAATACGGAGTACCACAGCAGACAGCCCAGCAGATCGCGGAGAAGCACAAAGCGGCGCTGGAGCTTCCAGAGATGGAAAAACCGGAGCTATAACAGTAAAAACACTATATGTTGTGATTACGAAGAAACGGATTCTATATCTAGTAATACGCAATGTGCAAATAGGGTACACCCTAAAAAGACATTTTATAAAACACTGTTTTTTGTGCAATATTACAATAGATTTTGCATAGCATTCCCTTGATTACTGCCGCAGGCCCTTAAAGGTCAGCGTTAAACCAGGGAAGCGGGAACCCATGGGGCGGCGGGCTGACTTGCCAGCGTCCGCACTGGATGACCGGGAGGGGGTATATATAAAACCTCAGTCAGCGGTAGTTACCACCGAAACCGCTCGAAAAAACAAAAAAGCTCTCCTTATATGGCAGTGATAGTGATTCGAACACGACAAGCAGTAAGCCTTAACTGTTTCTCTGCCATACTAAAAATAAGGCAATACCAAGAAAGGCGGGTACAACGAATGAATGATATGATGATTTTTAGCAATCCAGAATTTGGAAATGTAAGGACAGTAACGATAGATGGAAATCCTTGGTTCGTTGGAATTGATGTAGCCAAGGCTTTAGGATATGTAAAAGAGAGAAATGCTATTGCAAGCCACGTAGACAAGGAGGACGCCCTAAAATGTAGCCTCCCATCAAATAGTGGAGTGCAAGAAACGATTGTAATAAATGAGAGTGGTTTATTCTCACTTATTCTGTCAAGCAAACTTGAATCTGCGAAAAGGTTTAAACATTGGGTTACTGCGGAAGTCCTTCCTTCTATCAGAAGAACTGGAAAATACGAGATGGTTCAGAAACAGGATTCCTACCAAATTGAAGACCCGATAGAACGTGCTAAACGGTGGATTGAGGAACAGCAAGAAAAGCAACAACTTGAAGCCAAAGTAAGGGAACAGAAACCAAAGGCTGATTATTTCGACAGTCTGATAGATAATAGACTTCTTACAACTTTTCGAGATGCAGCAAAGGAATTTCACATCCCACCTAAAGCGTTTACTAAGTGGCTTACGGAAAATGGTTATATTTACCGTGATCGGCATAATATTATCAAGCCTTATGAATCGTATAGGAAAGCTGGACTTTTCCAGATGAAAGATTTTTCAACACCGTTTGGCTATTCAAACGTCCAGACATACATAACCGTAAAAGGAAAAGAGACATTTAGACTGTTACTTCAAGGGCAAGGATTGATTAGAAAGTAAAAAAAGAGAACCATTACGGCTCCCTTTTGATATCGTCAGTTGTTAATTTGATTAAGACATCTGGTTTAGGTTCGATTATAAGTTGACATTCCAGGAAGTCAAGAATCTGAATTAACTCATCGGCAGATATACTTCCTCTCGAAAATTTGTTTGCAAGAGATTGTGGAAGCATACCCAGATGGTTAGCTAATTGAACGTTGGTGACCTTCTTCATTTTCATAATTTGTTTTATTTTATCCGAAACCATATAATCACCTCCTATTAATGTAATCATAATCAAAACCGTTTAAATAGTCAATAAAAATATTCATAAATGAGTATAAAACACTTGAAATAATACTCGAGTACGTGTATAATTGACTTATAAATAAACGGGAGGGATTATGTATGAAAATAGGTTACGTGAGGGTATCAACAATAGAGCAGAATGAAGCGAGACAGATTGAAGCAATGAAAACTGATGGTGTTGAAAAAATTTATATGGACAAAAAATCCGGGAAAGATTTTAATCGTCCAGAGTATCAGAAAATGATTGCTTCTCTTCATAAAGGTGACATTCTGATAATCCATTCGATTGACAGACTTGGAAGAAACTACGAAGAGATTATTGCTGAATGGCGAAAAATCACAAAAGAGATTGAAGCAGATATCATTGTACAGGATATGCCGTTGCTTAATACTACGCAAAACAAAGATTTGACAGGAACACTGATCGCAGACATAGTTTTGCAGCTTCTCTCATATGTAGCACAAAGAGAAAGAGAAAATATTCGGCAGCGTCAAAAAGAAGGTATTGCAATTGCAAAAGCCCAGGGCAAATATAAAGGCCGTGCCAAAAAAGAGATAGATAAGGAACTTTTTAAAGAAACTAAACGTAGCTGGCAAAGAGGGGAAATAACTAAAGTGCAATTTGCCGAGATTATGGGAGTTTCAAGAAGCAAGCTATATAAACTTTTAGAGGGGGATAAAAATGATTGATTTCACAAATAAGTGCATTGTTACAGAAAACAATGTTGAATCAGAACAGTTGCTTAAAAAAGCAATAGCTCAAGGATTCAACTTGCCAAAAGGCCAAAAAGCAATGGAATCGAATAGATATTTTCATTTTATTGGAAGTCCATATAAACATGTTGTGGCTTCTTGCGGAGTAAGTTTGAGCGACCTCAACAAGGCGGTTAGATATTCGGAGTTGTTTGGTGATGAGCAAGAAGAGCTAAGAAAAATTGTTAATTCAGCTGCAAGATGGTGCCGGGCATATGGATATGAACATTTGAATGTATATGCAAACGAAGAGCTTGAAAGTTATACCGGAAAGGCAATCGCAAAGACAACAGACAACATCATACAGCGTGTTGATGTTGAAATAAAGAAACCACGTAAACTGACTGTTTCAGAGTTGGAAGCATACTTAGGATATCCAATTGAAATTGTAAGTTGAGGTAAATGCTCATGAAACCAAACCCACAATCCGAATCCATCCGCATCCGATTTTCCGAAAAACAGAAAAAAAGGCTCCTGGAAGAGAAGAACCGGACGGACAGGAGTGTATCGGATATTGTAAGACAGGCAGTTGATGAATATTTCGGGAGGAAAAGACGTGCTTAAATTTTTCTCAAAAAAACAAAAAGGCGTTTTGGAAGAAAGTGAAGAAAAATTTCCAAATGCTTATACAGTGAAAATTAGAAAAGAAGATAAAATCACTCACGCAGAGGCTATTTGTGCAGATGGTAGACTTTACGATACTAAAAATGCGGAAAAGGTATTTTTTAATCGAGAAAATGAAAATTATGCTGGTTTCAGATATATGACGGACTGCGGAAAAACTTATTTTGTAACAGCTAAAGGAAATTGGTTTTCAGCTCATACAATTGTTTCTAAATTTACGAAAGAGTATCGAGAAGAAAATATGATAATCACATCAAAACAGATTACTTACAGTATCTTGCGAATAGAAAATAAAGATAAAATCAAAGTTCTATTGGGAAATAAAGACATTTCCCTTTACAAGAAATATTTCGGGGAGGTGGAAGAAGGATGAGTGTCGTAAAAATCACAAACCCCAACCCCTGTGATTGGCTTGGTACAAAATATTTCATTGACGGAAATGAAGTTCCAAGAGTAAGATCAATAGATTTTCATGTAGCTGTAGATGAAATTCCAGTATTTGAGTTTGAAATGATGGCTGTCCCAGACATTGAAATGGAGTGCTTGGCACAAATCGGTGTCACTTCTCAATCAATTACTGATGCAATTTGTGTTTTAAGGCACGAACTGTTACAACATGGAGAAATTTACAATGGCTTCAAATCAAGCCTAAAATCGGCTTTAGAATCCTACAATTACTGTGGAATGCCATTTGAGCCAGAGGAAGAAATTGCAGAAAAAATTCTGGACTTCTTAATCGGGGAGGAAAAAAACAATGAATGCACTTAATGTAATTGGAGTCGCATCAAATCTTTCGTTCTTCGTAATTGTTATTGCTGGAATTTTGGCAACGCTTGAAGATACGAAAATTAATTCACTACAAATGCTTTTCTACATACTGTTAGAAATGGTGTTTGGACTGAACATATTCTTAATTTGCACGAGGTGATAGATGTATTTACCGGTTCCAATTGGAATTATCCCGATTGAGTTAATCGAGAGGGTTAAATTCATAAAAGCACCGCTTCGGCTTAATCCATGTAGGCTTGGGAAAGCCTATGAAAGCGATAAGTCGAGACATCCAGAGTAGCGGAGACTCTTATTTTATTACTTGTTTAGCTTAATATCACGACTTCCCCGGTTTTAATGGTGCGCCGGGGTTGTGATGGGCTATCGCCAAACGGTTAAGGCATAGCACTTTGACTGCTATATTTGCTGGTTCGAATCCAGCTAGCCCAGTTTGCGGTTTCGCTAATTCCGCAAGTGTTCTTTTTTAACTCCGGTCTTCTAGCCCAACGGGGCTGATTAAAGGGGCTTCAAATGTCCCGGAAGACTTTCTGAAATCCAAAAGCGTTTCAGAAAACCTTTGTTGCAGCTGGCGGTCAAGAACTGCAACAGTGCCGGATTGTTTGTCATGGCGGTCAAATAATTCGGTATCTTAGGAAGCTTAGTTCAGCGGTAAGAGCAACGGCCTCATAAGCCGTAAGTCCTGGGTCCGAATCCCAGATCTTCCATTTCTTCTAAATGCCATTCATCCGTAATATGGGTGGAAAAAACTTCCAGTTGAGCGTGTGGATTAGGTAAATTTATAGGTGCGATACGGCGTAGCCTAAATGGATCTGATTTCCCGGCTGGTATATCTCGGAGTTAAAAACATTAACGCAGCGCACGTTAATAAAAGGAGTTTTCAAGAGATGCCGTTCAAAGACGCATAAAAATATCCAGTGAATCTACAGCACTAAAACTTGTAGATAGTGGAAAGCATAACACGATAAACCTATTGCTAACCCGGTTTTTCCGGGTTCCGGCAGGATAGAGAAGTGGAATCTCGCAAGGCTCATATCCTTGAGAACGGCGGTTCGAATCCGTCTCCTGCAATTCCATCTACCAGGTGTAGATAGGATATCTTACTTTAGCATAGCTATTGTTAGTTCTTGCACATAAATGCGGATGCGTTTGTGTGCATTCGTGCAGGCATATAGACGCAACTCACTAGCGATCTTGTGCAAAAACTTTTTAGAGAGATAAGACCAATGCCCGTGAGGAGTGGTAGTCGGGGATTCTAAAAAAATCATCTAGTTTAGCGTTTTATGATGAAAAAAGAAACATAGCTCAGTGGTAGAGCAATGATATTGAATATCATGTGACACAGGTTCGATTCCTGTTGTTTCTATCTGGCAAATTGCCATTGCCAGAAGTTGCATTTTCCCCCTAAAGTTCCAGTGTTTCTCGTTGGGAGATTTATGCCGTTCAAGTCGGCGCACTGGATTTTTCTAAATCGAGGTAATTTATGAATGAAAAAAGTTGCAAGAATTGTTGAAAACATGATAACTTCACATGTGTTTGCTTCAATGTCGATAGTGAATATTGCGCAGACTTTAGATGCATGTATGATAGTTGTGAATGTTGGGAGGAGAACAAGCATGAGTGATTTGTCTGAACTTATAAATAGAGGTGGTTTAATCGATGATTTTAAGATAGAAAAATCCAAAGATGAACCACCTACACAACCAATAAAGTTAGCAGACTGGTTGGTTGACAGAGGATTGAAAGATGGTATTCGCCTGTATGGGAATAATGACCTTAGAAAACTTGCAAATTACTTACTGATTTACTGTGGTGATGAAAATGATTGAGGTATGCGGTAAAGAAATCAAAGACGAATGCTCACACTGCGGAAATATCCTTGAGTGTGAGCTGTTCCGCCAGGGACATGGCATAAAACAGGAACGTGAGAACATAGCTAAAATGATCGCCTGCCAGATGAAGCACAGGGAAAAGAGGGAGGAAAAACATGATTAAAATATTAAAAACAGGAACAAAAAAAGAAACAACTTGTGATAAGTGCGGTGCGCTATTGAGCTATGACGAGTGTGAAGACGTAAAAGAAGAATGTATAGAGAAAGTGTTTACTACAAATATGCCATCTGGACATGGTCGTAAGCAGAAATATATTATATGTCCACAGTGTAAGAATAAAATAGTTACTTGGGCTACAAGATAGAGGGAGAATGCCATGAGAATTGAAGATTTGAAGAGCTGGACAATAGATCAGTTGAAAGAAGAAGTTGTTCGGTTATCTGAAGAATGTGAGAAGAAACAGCATATAATCCTGGACTATAAAGCTTTATCGGAGACACTTAACCAAAAGCTTCTTGAAAATGATAACTGGAAGCTTCCAACTGATGAAGTTGAAAATGTAAATACTGGTCATCCATCTATCGAATGGTATGAACAACGCCACCAGGATGATTGCATCACAATCAATCAGCTTTATACAACAATAGATGTTATAGTTGACCGATACGCTAATTTAAGGAAAAACAAAGGGATGTGCTGATATGGGTGAAAAGGAAGAATTAAAGCATTTCTTTACATGTAATGGAAAAGTTATTGAAACAATACCAGAGATTTCAATTTCGGATGGTGCTGTTATCGAAGGTGGTATTCTTCACAAAAATGAGGATGGCACACTTTGTAGCATAGGAAAGCCGTTAAGTATTGAACTTGAATTTAAATTAAGTAATGAACTATTTTGGACACTAGTTGCCCTAAATCGAATAAACCAGAATAATTTCCGAAAAATGCATGGCATTCTGAAACGGAGGAAAATTAATGGATCAAGAAAAAACAAAAGGTTGTCCAGAATGGAGAACACAAGTACAGCAGGCACCTGCCAAAGAAATTGTTGACTTTGCAAAAGCACATCCATGCGATTATATGAGAAAATGCTTAGAGCAATATCCGTATTGGGGAAACCAATACAATGGTTTTAATAGGAAGAAATTTAAGGAGATTTTTAATGAGCATTAAATCAGCATTAGAATCCGAAGGGATAGATTTTTCTGAATACATGAACCCACCCGAGCCGTGGAATGGACAGGCATTGATACGGAATATTAACGGAACAAAATACGCCTGTTGTCCTTTTTGCCAGAAGAAAGCACTTTTGATTAGTCCAGAGACAAAAATTCGGCATCTTAAATTGAAATGTAAGGGTAGTAATTGCAAGAAAGAGTTTGAAGTGAACGTATAAAACTTGGAGGAAATATTAAATGCAAAGTATTAGACTAATTGATAGAAATACAGACATTTCCAAATTAAAAATGTGTCAAATGTACTGGGACACAGTAATTAATGGTGAACCGTATTTTGTTGTTTTAATAGAAGGCTATATACATACAATCGGTGGGAAATACGGAAATAACAATTTATGGGCTTATCCAAGAAATGAAAAACCAAGTTTTAAGAATCTTATTCAATTCGATGGAGAGCCTGTATGTTGGGGTATAAATTATGCACCTTACAATCATGCAGGATACAGACACGGTGAATTTGAAGCAAGAACAATTGGAAACGTGTTTATAACCAGAAACGGCGAAAAATTCTGTGATGTAAGAGGTAGTATTGAACGTGCGAAGTGCATGATTGATGATTTTTTAGAGCACCCAATGAATTTGAATAAAATTGATTTTGACAAAAATGTTATCGGAAGAAAAGTTTGGTGGCGTAGCGAACCAGCCATTGTAACAAGTTATATTTCTGGACAGGCGTGTGTCATATTGGAACCAGATGGAATACCACAATTTACAACACCGGCAGAATTTGCAGATGATGGGTCTGAATATTATTTTGATGGTGATGTAAAAGCAAATATTCTTGATAAACATATTTGGTGGTTTAGAAAATAATGTAAATTTATTTGAGGTAAATGTATGAATACTTGTTATGATTGTGCGTGTTCAAAAATTGAAACAGACGGCATTCTTAAAGCTATTGATTCTATAAAAGTGCCTGATGAAGATGTTATTAAAACAGTTGCCAGCGATGCGAAAGAACTTCAAAAGACTAAACCTGTGGAACTGGACGAACTTTCGGAAGAAACCAAGTTTAGAATTTATAAATTAATTGTAAATGAAATTGGAAAGCATTTTTACAATTGTGAGATGCGTATGTCATATAAAGACTTTATACTTGTTGAGGATTGCATCAGAAAAGTTTTGCAAGGAGAACAAGATGAACACAAAACGGATTAAATGTATTCTAACAGGTGGATGCAAGTTCAAAAGCTGTGATACAGAATCAAAATGTAACGATAAAGAAAAGACCTGTACAATCACAGAGACTTGCTGCAAATGTGGGAAGAAGTACACTGCTGTATTCACTTACAAACAGTTAGGGATTCCGGATTGAGGTGATTAAATGAAGATTCCAGAATGCGACCATGATTTTGAAGATTGTAAGATATCCAATCCTTATAATTATGATTTTGATGAATTTAATCCACGCGACTCTAATCAACGTTTTCATCCGTGTTATTGTAAAAAGTGCGGAATACTTATTTTGAAAAAAGTAGTTGATAACGGACGAGGAACAGGCCAAAATTGATGCAGAAGGTAAAGCTGAAGCTATTAAGATTAAAGCAGAAGCTGAAGCAGAAGCAAATAGAAAAATCGCAGAATCTCTTACTCCCGAACTGATTGAAAAACAGAAAATTGATAAATGGAATGGTGAAGTACCAAAGATTCAAGGAGGTAACACTTCTACAATCGTAGATACAAGAGATATGACAGCTGATGAGAATGCTGAATAATAAGTAAACCAGTCAAGAGAGCCACATGAGAGCCAGACTAAATCCTAAAAAGAAAGGAGGTCTGGCTCTATTTTTATGGGAAAAATTACAGAAGGCTCGCTCGAATGGTATCGGACAGTCCTAAATCAGATTATCAGTAGTGACATGACAATCTATCAAAATCAAAAAGATTGCCTTGATTTGCTCTTAAATATGAATATTGACCTTCCTTTCAACGAGAATCAAGAAGCACGGAAAATGGCTATGAAAGTAAGTCAATACTCACATAACATAGCAGAGAAGTGTGCTGCATTAACTGGAAGTGGTAATTTTGACGATATCTATTGGCAGTATTTGCTACTGGAAGCACCACATTTATTTGAAAGTTACTTGCTTTATATGGAGAAAAATAGACCGGACAGCAAGAAATTTTATATTCCACGAAAAAAAACACTACATGTGGTAGCCAAAGACCTACAAGATTTGGAAGAAAGAAAGATAGAGTTTTACGGCTTATCACTCCCAAGCCGTGTTGGAAAATCTACTATGTGTATTTTCTTTATGTCATGGATAATGGGTAAAAGACCAAATAGCCATAGTGCCATGGGTGGTCATTCTGGAAAACTGGCAAAAGGATTTTACGGAGAACTTCTTAATCTCATTAATACACAGGAATACAACTATAGTGAAATTTTTCCACAGTCGAAACTTCAAAAACAGAGTGCTGATGATTTTGAAATAAACCTGGACAAGCCAGATAGATTTGCAACAATGACTTGCCGTGGTATTGAAGGTACTTGGACAGGTGCCGTTGATATTTCTTCCGATGGTTATTTGTATGTGGATGACCTTGTAAGAGATAGACAACATTCATTAAGCCCCACCCGATTAGAAAATACATATCAAGAATATCTGAATAAGATGGTTGACCGTAAGATTGACGGCGCAAGGGAGCTTATGGTTGGAACCAGATGGAATTTATATGACCCTCTCGGAAAAATCGAGAAGCTAAATCACGATAATCCAATGTATCGGTTTAGAAAAATTCCAGCTTTGAATGATGAGGGTAAATCGAATTTCGATTATGAGTATGGCGTTGGATTTTCAACAAAATATTATGTCGATATGAAAGCTAGATTAGACGCTAACGAATGGGAAGCCAAATATCAGCAAAAGCCCTTCTTACGTGAAGGAATTGTGTTTGCAGCTGACGAATTGAGATATTATAACGGCGTTCTTCCAGAAGGTGGATTTGTTAAAAATGTTTCTGCCTGTGATGTTGCGTGGGGTGGCGGTGATAGCTTATCAATGCCAGTGGGCGCAGAATACGAAAATGGAGATGTGTATATTTATGACTGGATTTTCAGCACGGCACCAAAAGAAGGAACATTGCCATTAGTTGTTGGAAGAATCATGGGTAATAATATTCAATCCATCAATTTTGAAGCAAATAATGGTGGCGATATGTATGCCTATTATGTAAATGAACGGTTGAAAGAACATAAATACGCTTGCAGCACGACCAGTACAAAAGCACCTTCAAAACAAGCAAAAAAAGAAAAAATAAATCAGTATTCCGGGGATGTTAAGCAAAATTTTATATTTTTGGCTCCGAAATATCAAAATAAACAGTATCAAAAGGCTATGGATGAATTAACTACATTCGTCTATATTGGTGATAATGAACATGATGACGCTGCCGATGGAGTTACGCAGCTTGCAATAACGCTTGCCGGCAAAAGATTTGCAGAAGTAAAAGCAACCAAAAATTTTATGTGGGGAAGGAGATAGAGTATGATGACTACAGCTCAATATTTACGACAAATTGAAAATTATGATAACAGAATCAAAAACAAGCTTATCGAAGAAGAACAGCTCAGTTCTCTTTCCACAAGTGTATCTGCAATTCCAGTTGGGGAAAAGGTGCAAACTTCTGTAAAACGTGATCCGATGGGAGACATGATTGCGAAGATATTTGATCTGCGAGAAGAGATTTCAGAAATGATATCTGAATTTTTACAAAAAAGACAAGAAATAGTCCGAACTATAGAACAGGTTGAAGACCCATTACTATATGACATATTATTTAAGCACTATGTTGAGTACAAATCTTTGGTTCGCATTGCAGATGAGATGGGTTATTCAGAGATTCACATTAAAAAAAAGCATTTAAAAGCCATAGCAGAAATAAAAAAGATAAAAGGTTTCGAAAGATGATACCGAAGTATACTGAAAGATACTTTTAATATGTGTAGAATATAAAGTAGAGCATTGGATTAAAACATCCAGTGCTTTTTATTTTACAGAAAGGATGGTTCGGCTCGTGAGAAATACAATGAATTTTGTAGATTTATGCCGAGGTGAATTCGGGAGAAAAGTAGCCTACACAGGTGTTGACCGAATCACTCCACAAAATGTAGTGAAAGTAGTATCAGACACTATTGGCATACATAATAGAAATCGAACATTAATTGATTATCTGTATCGGTACATGAAAGGCGATCAGCCGATATTATACCGAAATAAAATAGTCCGTCCAGAAGTTAATAACAGAGTGGTAGAAAATCACGCATTTGAAACTGTAAAATTTAAAGCTGGGCAGATTTGCGGGGAACCAATCCAATATGTATGCAAAAAGAAAAATGCAGACAAAAAAATAAATGAGCAAGTTGACCTTCTGAATGATTATCTTGATGAAGCCAATGCAGATGCAAGAAACATCCAAAGGGCAATATACCAGAGCGCAACAGGAACTTCCTATAAGGCTATTCTGAAAGAAGAGGATTGGACAAAAAACGGAGATTTACCACCGTTTAGAATCTTCATTCCGTATCCAGGTGATTGTTACATTGTATACTCACAGAGAAATGGGAAACCAATGCTTTCCGTACAGATTTTAAAAGATGAAGATGAACAGCAATATTATTTATGTTATTCAAAGAACCAGTTTTTTGAAATCAAGAATGGGAAAGTAACTAACTACGGCATCAATGGTTTTGGCGGTATTCCAATTGTTGAATGCCCGAATAATCATGACAGGCTTTCAGATGTTGAAATTGCAATCACATTATTTGATGCAATTAACAAATACCAGTCTGACAGATTAAATGGCGTGGAACAGTTTGTGCAATCCTTTATGAAGTTTAAAAACTGCGAGGTAGACAAAAACGAGTTTTTGGAAATGGTAAAACTTGGTGCTATCTCTGTTAAAGATACCGGAAATGGCTGTCAATCGGATGTTGAACTGATGACCGCTGAACTGAATCAATCAGAGAGCCAGGTTGCAAAGGATGATATCTACAATAATATGCTGATTGTGGAAGCAATGCCAAACCGACAAAGCAATAGCGGAGGAGATACAGGAAATGCTGTATACCTTCGTAATGGATGGGATTTTGCAGAGAGAGATGCAAAATTGGTAGAAGCATTCACCAAGGAAGCTGAAAAGGAATCTGCCAGAATTATTCTGAATATTATCCGTGGCACATCAAAAGATGTTAATATCTCAACACGAGATTTCGATGTGAAGATAACCAGAAACCCAACAGACAATATGCTTGTAAAAGCACAAGCGCTTGATTATCTGTTCAAAAATAAAATTCATCCGCTTATTGCATTGATTACTTGTGGGCTTTTCAGTGATCCGCAGAAAGTCTACGAAATGAGTTTACCGTATCTGGGAACTATTTACCCGGAACTGGCAGACCCGGAAGCGGAAATGCAGAAAGCACAGCAATTACTTGACGGAAAGTTTCAAAATCCGTCCAAAACAGAACCAATGGCAAATTCTCCATCTAACGAAGAATGAACCAAATTTCGATTATTTAAGGAGTTTTAGAGAAATCTAAGGCTTCTTTTTTAATACCCAAAATCAAATAAATTGCAACAGCCCGTGAGCGTAAATCGGGTACAGACCATGTGCGGAGCGAACCGTGTTGAAAAAGCGTATTGGACTGGAAGAAAGGAGATTTCAATGACAAGAGAACAGGCAAAACAGGCACTTATCGGTATGGGAGTTGCAGAACCTTCCGAGGAACAGGTTTCTAAGCTTCTTGATTCTATTTCTGCTGAAACTAAGAAAGAGAAAGACAAAAATGTTTCTCTGAAGGAAAAAGCTGAAAAAGCAGATTCCCTGGAAAAAGAGTTGGAAGAGTTGAAAAAGCAGAACATGACCGAAGCAGAACGGCTAGAAGCTGAACGCAAGAAAGAAAAGGAAGCAGTGGATAAGGAGTTAGCTGATTTGAAAGCTGCGCTTGCAGAATCCAACAAAAAAGCCCTTACCAGTGAAATTACTTCTATGTTCGCAAATGCAGGACTTTCAACCGAAACATACGCGAGTGCTATTAAAGCATACGCATCTGCACCGTATGAGAAACCAGAAGATGCAATGAAAGAAGTCGAAACTTTTGTTAAGGGAGTTTCCGAAGCAAATAAAACAGCACTTGATACCGCAAAAGCAGCTTGGGAGAAGGAAGCATTGGAAAACACTCCGAATCCGGGCGGTGGTAGCGGTGGGAAAGCTACAGTAAAAAGTGATGCTGCTGAATTTGCAAAAGCTTACTCAGCAAAAAAGAACCAGGAAACTAAATCAGTGGACGGTAACGCCCCTGTAAATATTTAAGTAAAGGAGATATAAATAATGGCTTTTATGAAAACAGAGCAGTATGAGTCCACTCCAAATATTCTTGAATCTGAGGTCGGACTTGTACTCAAAACCTACACAGCAGACCAGACAAATGCTGAAACAGTTGGAACTAAGAAAATTATCAAAGCAGGTTCCGTATATCCAACAAATGCGACAGGCGCAATCGGCATTGTATTTGAAGATGTTGATATGACAGATGATACCAAGAGACCAATTTCTGTGATTGTCTCAGGACGTGTTCTTGAAAAGAGACTTCCAGTAACAGTTGACACTACTGCAAAAACAGAGCTTGAAAAATCCGGAATTTTTTTTGTAGTCACAGAAGACCCAGTATTTTAAGGAGGTATGACAAATGCCATTTAATATTTTGGAATCAATTACCCAAGAAGAAAGACTTAATTTCTCTCAGAATTTCAGCGTTAAAAGACCAGGTATCCTCGATACCATTTTCCCAGATACAAAAACCCAGTATCTGAAAGCAGAGTATTACAGACTTATGGCTGGACAGAATCTCCCGGAAGTTGCATTCGTCCACGCTCTTGATAGCGAAGCAGAAATCGGCACAAGACCTGGATTTGAAAAAGTCCTGACTGAAAAACTCTTCATTAAGAGAAAAATCAATCAGTCCGAAAACTTACGGCAGGCAATTGAAAACGGTGTGCCGGATAATGAAGCACTGAAAAACTTTGTATTTGATGATGCAGCCAGACTGTTCGAGGGCGTTGTTACAAGAGCAAATGTTATGAAAGGACAGTTCCTTTCCACCGGCGCTGTAACAATCAAAGAGAACCATGTTGACATGGGAATTGACTATGGCGTTCCAGCAAGTGCAAAAGTAACGCTTACTGATTGGTCTAAGCCAGATGCAGATATCATGGGCGATATCCAGAAAATGGTAGCTGTAGCAGAAGGCAATGGCTATGTAGTAAACAAAGCTGTTACTTCTCTTAAAATGATTAACTACATGCGGAACAACACTGCAATGCAGACAGCTGTTCTGGGTGCTGCAAATAAAAGGCTTCTCACAAAGCAGGAGCTTGCCAATCTGCTTATGCAGGAATATGGAATCACAATTGATCGTTGTGATGAGAACTTTAATTTCAGAAAAGCAGATGGAACCCTGAAAACAGCCAGATACCTCAAAGAGGATGTATTTACTCTGTATGAAGCAGATGCTAACGGTTCTTTCGGTGTTGGCCTCTGGGGTGTGACACCAGAAGAGCTTGAATACAGACAGTTTATACAGGAAGAGAACCGTTCTTTCGTAACTCTTTCCATGTGGGCTACACCAGACCCAGTTGCAGTATGGACAAAAGCATCCGGTATGTTCGTCCCTGTTGCACCAAAAGCAAACGGTGGTATCGTGATCGGTACCAAAGCGGGGGAATAACCGGGCATAGTCTCGATGAAAACAGCCAGTCACCATCTGTAGCAAGTGTGAATGATACATCAACACACAAGTATACAGAAAGCGAGTTGTCTAATATGACTGTATCTCAGTTAAGACAACTCGCAAGTGATAACGGCTATGCCCTGACAGCAACTAATAAGGCTGGAATAATATCAGAGATTTTATCTCAGCAAAGGTAGGTGATTAAATGGACGAACAGCTTATAGAGGACTTGACAAATTATCTTGAAGATGATGAAGAAACTGCGAGGATGATTCCTCTTTCAGCAGAGAGGGCTATTCGTTCATTTAAGAAGAAAAGGAATTATCCTTCCTCTTACAGTGATGAGAAAATAAATTCCGATATGGAGAAATGCTATGACTGCATATTTGATTTGGCTCTTTTCTTCCTAGTAAAGCAGGGAGCTGAGTTTCAAGGATCACATTCCGAATCCTCTGTGAATAGAAGTTGGGATTCCGAAACTGAAATTTATGTAAATCATGGTGTTTTTCCATTTATCGGATTCTAAGATGGTGTGTGCGTGATACGTCAATCCTCCCACGTATCGCAGGGGTGCTTCAAATTAGGTGGGTAGAAGCAATATTTAAAAAATGGGAGTGATGGAAAGGAATAGCGATGGGATGTGAACACGAGTGTATCAACGAACACCGCTTAAAAGAATTGGAAAGTGCCGTCCATGAGATGAAAGAAAAGCATTCCAAAAGGGATGGAGTTTTTTTTGAACGTATCAATGCGCTGGAACAGAAAATTGCTTTATACAACAACGATCTGGGACACATTAAGGATACAGTTGACGAAATGAACGACAATTTAAAATCACTCATGGAAAAACCAGGAAAGTTACAGGACAAAATAATTGCTTATATCATAACTGGCATAATTGGTATTGTTTTAGGCTTTGCCCTAAAAGGCATTTTCCCGGTGTAAATATTGATTCCACTACAGGGAGGACAGTGGAATGGATGATTATAAAGACTTTTCGGAAGATGAAAGAATCTTCTATTTGCGTGAAGCTGGATTTGATTCCAGAGAAAAAGAGTTATTCCGATTGCGCGTTTACGAAGAAAAAACACTTGCAGAAGCTTCAGAAATCATGGGCTACAGCACAAGAACCGTAGACCGCATAAACAGAAAATTAAAGAAGAAAATTATGAAAGTCGCCCCGATGTATTGTCGGGGCTTTTCTTTGTATTCATAGAAAATGGCGTATTTATGGCGTTATCATGGCGTGTTAATCAACCTCTTATTATTGTAAAATATAGTTATAAAAACAAGGGAGGTTTGAGATATGCAGTATGGTAATCCGTATTTTGCACAACCATTTCAACAAATACAACCGTATCAAGATAGATTAGCTCAATTGCAAAATAGCTATCAACAGGCAATACCATACGGACAGACACAAATTCAGCAACCAATGCCGCAAGTACCACAAATCCCCATGTTACAAGGACAGATGGTCGATGGGATTGATACTGTAAAGGCAAAAGATGTAGATATGTCTGGAAACCCTGTCTATTATCCAAAAACTGACGGTACAGAAATATATAGAAAACAATTACAGGCAGATGGAAGAAGTAGAATTTTTGTTTATCGACTTATAAATCCGGAAGAACAACAGCAACCAAAGGCAGAAGAAAAACCGATTGACATAGAAGCTATGTTTAATCAGCTTCGAAACGATGTTTGTTCTGAGATTTCCGAAATAAAGAGTATGTTTCCGACACAAATGTCGGGAACACCGGAACCCAAGCAGAATGGAGGTAAACAGAGATGATGAATCCAATGCAACTTATGCAGATGATACGTGGTGGAGGGAATCCTCAACAAGCCATAATCAATATGATGAAACAACAGTCTGGAAATAATCCTGTAATTGACAATGCAATTAACATGATGGAAAAAGGTGATAATGCAGGAATTGAAAAACTTGCAAGAAATCTTTGCCAAGAAAAAGGGATTAATCCTGATGATATGTTATCGCAGGTTAAGAATCAGTTTGGAATAAAATAAATTCGCTACAATAATTAAAAGAGCCGCGGTCTTTTGATTTTGTATAAATTACAAAAATCAATAAGGAGGTAATCGCTATGATGAATGGTGGATTATCAGCAAGCGATGTCGCTGTATTAAGCGGCTCTAATAACCGTGCAGATGAAGGCTATGGCTTTGGCGGTGGCTGGGCATGGTGGATTATAATATTGCTTATCTTTGGCTGGGGCGGTTTCGGCGGCTTTGGTGGCTGGGGTGGCAATGGTACAAATGGTGCCGGCTTCCAAGGATGGGCTACCCGTTCAGATATTAATGAGGAATTCGCCCTTAATGATATTCAAAATGGTATCAGAGGTATTCAGCAGGGTATCTGTGACAGCACATATTCTCTTAACAATACCATGCAGAGTGGCTTTAATGGTATGAATGTCGGAATGCTTCAAGGCTTCAACGGCGTTCAGCAGGCAATCAATGCTGATACTGTAGCCGGTATGCAGAATACCAATGCATTACAGTCTCAGTTAGCAAATTGTTGCTGCGAAACAAGAGAAGCAATCCAGGGCATCAACTATAACCTGGCTACCAACACTTGTGCATTGCAGAACACAATGAACAATAACACCAGAGACCTTCTGGAAAATCAGAACAGCAACACTCGTGCGCTGTTAGACTTTTTAACACAGGATAAGATTGCAACATTACAGGCAGAGAATTCTGATCTGAAACGTGCTGCATCCCAGGATCGCCAGTCTGCATTGCTCACAACTGCAATGGCTTCTCAGACACAGCAGTTAATCAATGCAATCAATCCGGCTCCGATTCCTGCATTCCAGGTTCCGGCTCCATATGCGTACGCAGGATGTAGCACATATGGTAATGGTTGTTGCTAAGTAACTCACCCTTAGAGGTTGACTAAATTCTAAGAGGTGGGTTTCGGCTCACCTCTTATTGATTGAGAGGTAAAAGATATGGCATGTAAGAATGTTTGTAAGCTTTGCAATCACCTTGTGCTGTCTACTGCAATTGCATTCACAGGTGGAAATCTTGTGGTTACTATCCCGGAAGGAAGCTACAATAATGGAGAAAAATACTGCATTGTTCTAGCACAGTCCATTCCAAATACAACCACAATTACCGCACCAGTAATGATTCAGATAGGAACAGGAACAACCTTGTATCCGTTAGAGAATCGTTGTTGCGCACAGGTAACAGCATGTGGCGTCAGAACCAGAACAAAATATGCAACCAGAGTTGCAACAAGTGCTACTGGTGGAGTGTTCAAAATGTTAGGAAATCCGGCATGTAGTCCGAATAACAATCTGACTGCAATCAATGGTACAGCCCCAACAGCAGAAAATGTTGTACAGGCTGTGAAGAGGGGAGGTATCGTGAATGCATAAGACAGCAATGGAAATGGGAAAATGGGCTATGGAAAAAGCCAAAACACATGGATTTGATAATCTCAGTGCGCAAGATTGGGACGATTTGAAAGACTGCATGGAAGCAGTAAAATGTGCGATTTGCGCTGATAAAGATTATCGCATTGTGGAAGCTATGGATGAATGCGAACAGGAAGAAAAGTATCTTGGACGCATGGGATATGACCGTTACCGCTATTCAAATGGGCGTTTCGCTCCAAAAGGTAGGGGAACCAGAAAAGGTTATAGACCATATCTGTACATGGAAGATGATGACTGGATGGATGAGTATTTAAACAATCCAGAGTTTGAACGTAATATGTACCGCATGGGATATCATCCAGACCGTAGTGATATGGAAATGGGTGACATGAATCGGAAGAAATCCAGATATGGCGAATCCTATGATAGATATGATGAGAATCGTAGACACTATCATGATTCCAAAGACACAGAATCCAAAAGAAAAATGGATGATTCCATGAAGGAGTACACATCTGATATCATTCGCAACCTCACGGAAATGTGGTCTGATGCAGATGCAACGCTCAGACAGTCAATGAAAACTGACCTGACACGTCTTGTACAGCAGATGAACTAGAGTAATAAATGAATTAAGTCCTTGTCGCAAATTAATGCGGCAGGGGCTTTTTTCGTAGAAAGGATGGTAAGAAACCATGCTGAAACAATTCTATATGAATGGGGACTTATGGAGAGTGCACTTTGTTTCTCCCAATGATAATGTTTTGATTGACCGCACAGGGAAGAGGACACTTGCTGTATCTGATTACTCCACAATGACAATTTCGATTGCAAACAACTTGCATGGCGAACTTCTAAATCGTGTATTTATCCATGAATTAGGGCATTGCGTGATGTTCAGCTACGGTTTACTGCCAGAGCTTCACCGTATGGTTAAGAAACGATATTGGGTGGATGCAGAGGAGCTTGTATGCAATATTCTGGCAGACTACGGACAGTTTGTTATTGGCACAGCCAGAGATATTTTGGGAAACAAATTTACATATGTAGCTCCTGTTGGAGCAGAAAGGATGATTGTTGCATAATGGGAAAATTTGAAACAGCTGCAATTGTGGACGGACAGCTTTACCAGCCGGGAGAAGAAATTCCAGAATTTGGAAGTATTAAATGCGTAGATACATCAGAGCCAAGAAAATATATCGGCAATTCAAAAGATGCATCCATTTTAAATGATGTTATTGCAAGATATGCTTCCAACAAGTCTTCTTGCCTAATGACTGACACAGGCGAATAATATGAGTTTGATTCAAAATTAAAAAAATTTGTTGTTCAAGAATCAATTTCCACAATTAACGAATCCGCAGATAAGATTTACGGAGTTTTAATGACTTTCATAAAAAAACTCAGTGACAAGCTTCAGCAAACCTCAACTTCAATTGTTTTCCGAGGAAGTGTAAGGAACGCAGAATTGTTACCTTCTTCGCCACTAACAGGGGATATGTATAACATCGAAGAAAAATCAATCTACGGCGAAGCAGGTATGAATGTTGCCTGGACAGGTACTGCATGGGATGCGCTTGGCCCCGCTATCAATATGGGAGACTATATTCGGGTTGATTCAAAGGTGTTTACTGATTTACAGGAAACTGTTTCAAAATGTCTTATTATGCTAAATTAGGTGAGTGATATGAGAGGATTAGTTCGTCAAAAGCAAAAAGTATACTGGTCACGAATATCCGAGAAAACGCAAGGATTAGACCGTATTAAAGTTTATGAGAAACCAGTTTTATACTATTTTTCCGTATCATCTACCGCCGGAACGCCAGAAGAAATTGCAGCCGGAATAGTGCCGGATTATGACAGGTACATTACAAGCTTTAATCGAAATTTCCATCCACAGGAAGCAGACATATTTTGGATAGACAGAATCCCACAAATAAGTGAGGATGGAAGCCTTATTTTGAACGAAGATGGAGAACCTACAGTATTGCCAGACTACACACTAAAGAAGATTTTAGACACAAAAAAAGGCAATATTGCCAGATACGGAATTTCCAAGAGAGGAAACGAGGATGGGTAAGACAATAAAGTGTACCTTATCGCAGAAATCAATCCAAAATGCTATTGATGAAATAAAAAATTATCAAAAATCTTTAAGGAGCAAAAATGAAATCTTCATAAAAAGATTATGTGAATTAGGGATTCCAGTCATTAATCAAAATATTTTAGCAGCACAAGGCGATTCCGATAAGAACCATAATACTTACATCAAAATTAACAGTTTTGGAAACTATGCAGAAGCCCATTTAATATGCGAAGGAATAGACCTTTTGTTTATAGAGTTCGGTGCAGGTATTCACTACAATGGCACAGCAGGTTCTAGTCCGCATCCAAAAGGAGAAGAATTTGGTTATACAATCGGTTCTTACGGACAAGGAAAAGGAAAAAACGATTCCTGGGTATATGTTTCTGATTCTGGCGAATGGGTACGTTCTTACGGCACAGAAGCTACAATGCCAATGTATAAAGCCAGTGTAGAAATCATTCAGAATATCCGAAAAATTGCCAAAGAGGTATTCTCTTCTTAAAGATGATACCATAGTATACTGAATGATACCAACCAATTATGTTATCATTACAGTGTTAAATTGTAGCATAAAATGCAATGCGTTCACTATAAAGGTGGGCGCATTTTTTATTGTGAGGTGACAGATATGCCAGACACAATAGAATCCCCTGTATTAGAAGTTTTTTCAAGGTGGGGAGCGGCTGTTTCTAAGATTACTGGCGCAGACAATTACTCCATGGATGGGAGCGAGACAAATGCTTCTGGCAAAAAAGCATATGCACAGCTTTATATGCTCGGAAATCCAATTACGAGAGGTGACCTTGAAGGGGATGAATGCGCAACAATGCCATCGTTTCAAGTAAATTGCTTCACATCTGGGAGTAAAGCATTAACCAGATTGTATGAATTGGACAAGATAAGTCACAAAGCTATGGTGAACATGGGATTCCGTCGTACATATGGCCCGGAACCTATGTTTTTTGGTGACAGTGGAATCAAAAAGCTTGTGAGTCGATACAGCCGGATATATACAGGAAAATTACTTTAAAACCAATGAACGCATAGACGTTCTTTTTTTATGCCTAAAACGAAAGCGAGGTGAGATTATGGATCAGATTTTAAGTTATGTAAAGCCAGAATTACTTATTGTCGTTGTAGTTCTTTATTTTATCGGGGTAATGATTAAAAAATCAGAAAATATTTCTGACAAATTTATTCCGATGATTTTAGGAATTCTCGGCATGTTAATTTGCGGTCTTTATGTTTTTGCAACATCTACAGTTTCCGGTTCACAGGAAGTTGCAATGGCACTGTTTACTGCAATTACACAAGGAATTATCGTTGCTGGATTAAGTACTTATGTAAATCAGCTTATTAAGCAGTCTGGAAAAGAAGAGTAGAAAGGCGGTGATCCGCTATCTCCCGGCACAGGGTTACGTGCATATTACCGATTTTTTGTTTGAAAAAAATTGCTGACCTTAAAGAGTTAAAGGTAGAAAGGAGAAATAATGAGCCGTTTAACAACATTAGGCGTGACTTTTGGTTATGGAGTTGAAACCGAAAAAGGCGTAAAGCCTACAACTTTTAAGCAACTTGAGCTTGCAAGCTCTATTGGTGGAATTTCACTTGATACAGAGCAGATTGACGTATCAGCATTGGAAGATTATATCACAAAATATGCAGCTGGTAGACAGGATACTGGTGGTACATGGGAAATCGAATTTATCATGGATCCAGATAAATCTGTTAAGCAGATTAAGGAACTTTATAGTGCATCTAAGACAGCAAAAGAAACTGGACTTGCAACATGGTTTGAGGTTGTTTTCCCGGATATGGCAGATGCATTCTTTGTTACAGCTGAGTGTGGACGTGAGATTCCACTTCCAGAAGTTGGACAGAATGAAGCTGCAACAATGTCTATTTCCCTTATTATCACAGATTACAAGGGACTTGAAACAAAAGTTGCTCTTACAAAATCAGAATGATGTTTTTAATGGGAGGATTATAAAATGGTAACTTTTAATGTACATGGAAAAGAATATAAGGTTGTATTTGGATACGGACTTCTTACAAAAACAGATGTGCTGGATAAGGTGCAGGGGATTACAGATGGAAAAGAGAGAAGCCTTCAGAAGATGATTTCTCTTCTCCCGGAACTGCTTCTTGCTGGACTTCAAAAGAAGCACAAGGAAGAGTTTGGGTATGAAAGTGATTCTGAAAAAGAAGCTGTTCTTAATAAAGTCTGTGACCTTTTGGATGATTACGAAGATGAAGGAACTGAGGAAAATCCGAAAAGCGGATTTGATTTATACCAACTTCTCGATAAAGAATTGGAGAAAAATGGTTTTTTATCCGGTCTGCTGAATGCAGTAGCAGAAGCACAGGCAGTGGAGAAGAATGCAACGAAGCTTCCGCAGGATCACAAAAAGAAAAATTAACTTTTCGAGAAGCTGTTTACCAAGAGATTCTTCCTTTATACCTCTCTATTGGTGTATCTAAAGAAGAATTTATGGATTCTACGCCAGCTGAATTAAAACCTTATCTCGAAGCTGAAAAGATACGGCAAAAGAGGAAAGATGCCGAACTCTGGCAAGCTGGCATTTATGAAACATCAGCCACATTCACGGCTGTTGCGAATGCTTTAATGGGGAAAAAATCTAAAGCAGAGTATTTGAAAAAACCTTTACTGGAATCAGCAGAGGAAGAAAAGCGTAAACAGGAAGGCATACTTTCCGAAGAAGAAAAGAAAAAACAGAGAAACGCACTTTTGGCAAGCTTGCAACTCATGCAGGCAAACTTTGAACTTAACCATGAAAAGGGCAGGCAGGATGAATAAGTCTTGTCTGCCCTTTATTTTTTTGTAAAAAGGAGGGATAGATAAAATGGCTGACAATACCATTGATACCCTTGATATACAAATTAGCAGTAGTACAGAAAAAGCAGTACGTGCACTGACTAATCTTTCAAATAAACTCACAAAAGTAAATTCCGCATTAAGCGGAGTAAATACAAACGGACTGCGTAGCTATGCAAGGGAACTTGGGAATGTTACGTCTGCCTTTAATTCTCTAGGCAATGTTCGTACTTCTGGGCTTGATAGTGCTATTTCAAAATTAAACACACTTAGTAAAATCAACCTTAGCAATCTTCAGAATCAAAAGATTAGTATTGATTTGGATATCAAGGGTGGAGATCAAACACAAAAACTGCAATACGCCATTGATAAAACAGTACGTGATATTAAAATTGACACCTCTTCCATTTCAAAGCAATTGATTGAAGCCTTTAACTTAAAAGGCGGTGCTGCTTCAAAAGTTCGATCTCAAATGAACGAACTTGCAAAAGAAATGGCACAGTCTTTTGATGGGAAAGAAATCTCTGGAAATGTTGGAAGCATTGTTGAAGAAATTGGAAATACGATTCTTAAAAGCGGAAGTGTAGTAAAAGCCAATCTTGGAAGCTACTTAGATGGAGCAGAACAAGAATGGATTGATTTCAATAATTACTTCAAAAACAAGAAAATCTATGTTTCCGATATGCTAAAAGCCGACCTTGGTAAAGGCGAATTTTCTGAGATTCTGAAAAACAATCTGAATAAGGTTGTTACAGATGCAACCAAAGGCATTACACTTGACAAATCCTGGCAAGAATTAGCAGATAGATTCCCAACTCTTGTACCAAGAGATACTATAAATGCAGCAGATCAGCTGATTACCATACTTGAAAATATCAAAAAAGTTAGAGAATCAATAAAGCCAGTATCAATAGAATCGCTTTATGGAGAAAACGCTTCAAAAGCATCGGACAAAGTATGGGGAATGGCTGTCGATTCCACTCAGCAGCTCGCTGAACAGGTAAAAACAAGACTTAATGACGCATTAAAAGGTACGGACGGTCAGCTCCCTATTGATGTAAAAATCAATACGGATAAGATAACAATGGATATTCAGAAGGCAATCAATAAAGTTGCTGAACTGAAATATAACGCTGTAAAAGTCACTCTGGATGTAGATACTACAGGAATTAAAGATGCAGTTACCGGAAAACTTAAAGAAATTGATGCAGGGCAAATGACAAGCATTGCCGATGGAATGAAACAGTTTTCAGATTCTTTAAGAGCCATGGGAACTGTTAATTATAAAGCTTCCGGTTTGAACGCAATCATTAATTCCATTAGCAGATTTAGCCAGGTAGATATTAGTAATTTTAATTCTATGAAACTTGGCGAGATAATCACTCAGTTATCTGGATTATCGGCAATACCGGATGTATCTGCAAGTGTTAATCGTTTTGTTAATTCAATGGCTAGACTAGCCAATTCCGGTGAATATATTGCGAATGTATCCGCTGAATTACCTGCATTGGGAAGTAGCTTGAAATTTATCACAGAAAGCTTTATTGGTGTTGATGGAATTTCAGATTCCGTAAATAGGTTTGTTCAGTCAATTGCACAATTGGCAAGTGCTGGCGGTAAAATTTCTCAATCTTCTGGACAACTTGGAACACTAGCAAATGAAGTATTGTCATTCTTCAATGTAATGAAAACCGCACCAAAAATCAACGAAAACACAGTAAGAATGACAGAAGCTTTGGCACAGTTAGCTACTGCAAGTGGGAAAATAAATAAAGCCACAAATTCTATTACGAATTCATTTTCGAGATTATCAAATGCCGCAAATGGACTTGGAAATGCAGGAAGAAAATTATCTTCCATGATTGGCTCTGCAAGCTCTGCACTAGCTAATTTTGGAAATACCGCAACTGTAACCACAAGAAAGACTGGCTCATTAACTTCACAGCTTGCTAGTTTATATGCAAAATTTTTTACTGTGACAAGAGGAATTAAAGCACTTTGGAATTCTGTAAAGTCCGCATCTGATTATGTTGAAACATTGAACTATTTCAATTCTGCATTCGAACAAGTTACAGACGGATTGGACGTGAGCAAGTGGCAGAATGCAGGAGTAAAATCCGCAGAGGAATATGTGGGTTCTTTTGAAAAACGTGCAAAAGAACTGACAAAAAAAATGACTGGATTTGAAGTATCAGATGCAGGTGATCTGACTAGAACAAAAGGCACGAGCCTCGGACTTGATCCAAACCAAACGATGAACTATCAAGCTACTTATGCACAGATGGCATCATCAATGGGGGCAACAGCAGATGCATCAACCAAGGTTTCACAAGCTTTAACAGAAATCGGAGCAGACCTTGCTTCTGTAAAAAATCTTGAATTCAACGATGTTTGGAATGATATGGCTTCTGGCATAGCCGGAATGAGCAGAGCACTTGATAAATATGGTATTAATATCCGTGTAGCAAATTTACAACAGGAACTTTATAACCTTGGAATTGACGCTACTGTATCAAGTCTAAGCCAATCGGACAAGGCTATTCTGAGAACTATAACAATCTTGAATAGTTCAAAGTATGCATGGGGTGACCTTGCTAATACGATAAATCAGCCGGCAAACCAATTAAGATTACTGCAATCTAATTTTTCAGCACTTTCAAGAACTATCGGTTCATTATTCATTCCAATTATCTCAAAGGTTCTTCCATATATGAACGCCTTTGTTATTGCAATTCAGAGAGCTTTTTCGTGGGTTGGAAGACTTTTGGGTATCAAAATGTCCGATTATGTTGCTTCCACAGGAAGTGCCGCAGTTGATATGGGAAGTATTGCAGATAGTACAGAAGATGCAGCTTCCGGGCTTGACAAAACAAATGACAATGCGAAGAAATTAAAAAAATCCTTATCTGTTCTTTCTTTTGATGAATTGAATCAGCTGAATGATGCAAAAACATCCACCGCTTCCGGTTCTTCTGGAAGTGGTGGCGGTGGAAGTACACATCTTCCAGAACTAGATGCTGCATTAGATAAAGCCCTGTCAGAGTATCAAGCTGCATGGGATAAAGCTTTTGAAGAAATGAATAATAAGGCAAATGATACCGCTGATCAGATTGTAGCTGTATTTAAAAAAATTCGTAAAGCGGCTAAACCAACAACTGCATCAATCAAGAAACTTTATGATGAAGGTCTTAGCAAGCTTGGAAACTTCTCTATTACAGCTCTGAAAGATTTGTGGAATAATTATCTGAAACCAATTGGATTATGGATGTTATCTGACAATTCCGGGCTTCCTCGATTCTTTAATATTACGAATGATTTACTAAATAAAATCAATTGGGGTAAACTGAATAGCTCGCTTTCCGGTTTCTTTACAATGCTTCAAAAGCCAACAAAATTTGTTTGGACTGGTCTTATGGATTTCTATGAGAAATTCTTAGTGCCGGTAGGTACATGGACAATGAATAGTGCAATTCCGGAACTTGTTGACGCATTAACAAATTTCGGAAACAACATTCACTGGGACGAACTTAATTCGGCATTGAAGAACTTCTGGGATGCACTTGCGCCATTCGCACAAAATGTTGGGCAGGGAATTGTTGACTTCTTCAAAGATTTACTTGATGTTGGAGAAAATTTCATCAATACAACACTTCCTGGAGGATTAAACTCTATTGCTGATGCAATAAAAAATATCAGCCCGGAAACTGCACAGGCAATTGGAAAAGGACTTGGACAAATCTCCATTGCAATCCTTGGATTCAAAGGATTAACCTTTATTGGTGGAATCATTGGAAAAGACAGCCCATTAGGAAAAGGACTTGCTTTATTGGCAAAACATCCTTATGCGTCGATGGCACTTGGATTAGCCGGAATTGTAACCGCACTTGATAATTTTGGGATTATTGATGTTGATTGGGATTGGATTTGGAGCAGTATTGACCGTGTAAAAACCTCAATACAGAATTTTATTGATAAGGTTGATTGGAATGCTGTTGGAACTGCTCTTGGAAATTTATGGTCTGCATTCCAACCATTTGCAGAGGGATTTGCAGATGCGTTGATTACCGGGCTTGAAGGAATAATTAATATCGGAGCGGACTTAATTAACGGTATTGCAAATGCAATTAATTGGCTGGCTGAAAAATTAAGTGGAATTGATCCAGAATTTATAAAACAAGTTGGTGCAGCATTTGGAACATTGTTTACAATCAAAATAGCCAAGGATATTGCCACCAAAATCTTTTCCTTTGCAAGCGGAATCGGTTCATTATCTTCAAAACTTTTAAATTTCCCACTTGATACCGCATCTTCTCTTTCTACCATCATCGGTGATATTGGTGGAGCAGCGGAAACAGCGGGAAATGGCGGGTTTACTACACTTGCAGAAAAGATAAAAAATCTCGGTGATGTCGCACAAACAGCTGGTGGACAATTCCAAGGATTTTGGGGATACGCAACCAATTTGGGTGCGACTGCATTTGTCGTGGAAGGTCTTGGACAGGTAAAAAAAGCTATGGACTTTAAAGATTCCACAGCTGACGCATTCAACGATTTTGAAGTTGTTAGAAAAGCATTGAAAATCATCGAAGACCAAACTGGAATCTCTGGTGATAAACTTATCGGACTTGGCGGTGATTTAAAAAATGTGAAAGACAATGCATTTGATTTTGATGGACAGCTCCAAACTGTAGAAACATCACTTGAAAATCTCGGAATTTCTTCTGATACATTTAAGCAAGCATTAAAACAAGCAATGGAGGAATCTGATACCTCTACAAATTCTCATGTAAGCAATATTAATGAATATATCGGTACGATGGGGACAGAATTTGATAATGCGAAATCTGCACTGGAAAGACTTTCAGATCAAGCAGTAATCACTCCAACGCAGTTTGATGAATTAAGTACTGTCCTTCAACAGCAAGAATCATCTGGTGCAACAGCTAGAGCTGCATTCCAAGCATTGATGGATAAAATGGCAGAGATGGGAATTGACACAAGAAAAGTTATAAAAGCTTTTTCAGAAGATGTTCCGAAAGCTTCATCAACAATGAGCAAATCAGTTGCAACAGCATCCGAATCCGTATCATCCAAGACAAAAACTGGCTTTGGTCTCGCCAATACTGCAGTAAGCACGGCAATGGCTGGAATGAAAAAAAGCACAGAAAGCACAATGCCTTCCATTTGGTCGAAGATAAAGAACACGAATGATGATGTTGAAACCAACTCTAAAACCAATTGGGGAAATTCTGCAAGTGCTGTATCGACAGCCCTCGGAACCATGGACACCGATACCAAAGATGTAATGGGTAAGGTTATGACAACCATTCAAAGTTATTGGTCTTCCGTTCTAATCAATACAAACCAGATTTGGGAAAAGGCTTCTGGCAAAGTTGACACGGAAACTGGAAAAATGAAAACCTACACAGAATCTAATTTGTCTGGAATTTCGGATAAAATCAAAAGACTATTTAATGTTAATCTTACATCAATTGGTCGGGAAACAGCTCAATCATTCGCTGATGGCATGAAACAAGTACATTTACCGACTCTGACTTATTATATTTCAGAGTGGAGAAAACATGATCTTGGCGGTGGAAGAACCAGTTCTACACCAGTTTACAAGCCTAATTGGTACGCAAAAGGTGGTCTTTTCAACGGTGCACAGGTAATTGGTATCGGTGAAGCCGGTTCCGAAGCCGTTCTTCCGCTGGAAAATCCGCGAACCATGAAGAAGATTGCCGACAGCATTGTTTCCAGTTCGGACGGAAGCATGGGACTTACAAAAGAAGAAATGGCAAAAGCAGTAGCCCAGGGAGTTGCAATGGCAATGAGTATGAACAGCGGAAACAAGAATCCGCAGTACATTATGAACAGTATTATTCTGGACGGAAGCGAGATTGCGAAAGCAGTAACAAAAGCCCAGAATGATACGGATAGCCGTTTCAATCCATCCCCGGCATATTGATTTTTGACTGATTGTGTGGTATAATTTTCTCAATGAAGAAGTACACACGGTCTTGAATTTTTGAGCCGCTAAGAAGAAACTAATATTTCTCAATCGTGAGGAATTTTTATCTTACTTGGCGGCTCTTTTTTATTTTATCCTGCCTGCATATGCAGTTGCCAAAAGAAAGGAGACACATGGAATTAGTAACAGTTAAAAACAATCAAATTTTTACAGATAGTAAAATAATATCTGATGGAGTTGGGATAAAACATCATTCCATACAACAGTTAATTGCGAAATATGAAAATGATATATCTGAGTTTGGACAGCTCGCATTTGAAATGAGACCTGTAAAATATTCCAGAGGAACTAATTTTGAAAAAATATATTTTCTAAATGAAGAACAGGCTACTTTTATCATTACATTAATGAGAAATAATAAAACGGTTGTCGCATTCAAAAAAGAACTTGTTAGACAGTTTTATTTAATGCGTCAGTTTATTTTTGAACGACAAAGTAAAAATTGGATTCAAACCAGAGAACAAGGAAAGCTCACCAGAAAAGCCGAAACGGATGTTTTGAAAAGTCTTGTTGAATACGCAAAATTACAAGGTTCTGAACATTCCGACAAAATGTATATTACATATACAAAATTAGCAAATAAAATATGCGGAGTTTCTGGAAGAGATAACGCAACCGCACAACAGTTAAGTAACCTTACTGTTGCGGAAAATATTATTCTTCATTGTATACAGGCTGGTATTGACGAAAACAAGCATTACAAAGACATTTACAAGGACTGCAAAAAGCGTCTGGAAATGTTCAAGGATATTGCTTATTTGGAAGTAGCTTAAATTCTGGGAGGAATATCATGTCATATAAAAATTATTGTGTAGTAAGCAAAGAAGTGATTCATAATAGAAATATTTCCCTTGAAGCAAAGGGAATATATGCTTTAATGATGAGTGTTGGCAAAGATAATTTTAATGTAAAGGAATTATATGATCTTTCAAAAGAAGAAATAAATGTTATTGATAATGCGATAAATGAGTTAGAAAAACTCGGTTACGTAACTCTTGAAAAATAATTCGGTAAATTCAGTGGGCTAGGTTGGCCGCCGAAAAGCGTAAACCTTGATACGCCTGTCCACTGTTTTTATAAATCAAGGATTCTGGCACAATACGGAGAGTGCCTACGACCAACAAGGAGGTTATCTAATATGAAAGGTAAATTATCAGATCTTTTTTTATCCAGCAAAGAAAGCGTTATCATCAAACCAGATTTAGCAGTAAAATTAGGGCTAAATGAAGCCATTGTTTTACGCCAAATTTATTACTGGCTTGAAATAAATGAAAAATTGCAAAGAAATTATTATGATGGAAGATATTGGACTTTTAACACGATGGAAGAATGGCAAAAGAATAATTTCCCATGGTGGTCTACAAAAACTATAGAAAGAGCTTTTAAAAGTTTAATTTCTTCCGGAATTGTTATCACTGGAAATTATAATAAAGACCAAAGAGACCGTACAAAATGGTATTCCATAAATGAAGATGTTCTTGAAAACATATTAAATGGTATAGTAAAGGAAAACCCAAAGACAAATAGCCAATGTGCATCTGGACAGAATGACAAAAGGCATAGACAAAATGACGAAATGCACAAAGACAGTTCGGGTGAAGCATTACCAGAGAATACTAACAAAAATTATCATTCAGAAAATACTATATCAGATACTACATCTCCTACGGAGTTAAAAGAAGAAAAGAAAAATGCATACCACTCTAACGAGTGGTTCAATTCTCAACATATTAAAAATATGTTGACCGAGGAGAACATCCAGTATACTCCAATAGACCGTAAATCTTTTAACTGGTCTGCATTCAAGAACCAGGTTTCAGTACGGATTGAAGAACTAGGATATACGACAAGCCCATACACAACCAACCGCTTTCTGGTAGTATCAAAGTATTTCTTCAAGAGGTATGAAGAACGAACCAGAAAACCGCACATAAAAATCAATCAAGACGCTTTGGATAATATCCTGGACAAGTTTGGATTCGGGCCAAATCCAGATTACTTCCAGAATGTTGAGATTGAAACATATATGAAAGTGATTGATGAATACTTTGGCACTTCATTTAGTGAGTACACGGATCACCATTATTCGCATTTCATGTCTGGCTACATACGGAAAAATTTGTTAATGAAAATTGAGGACAGGGAGGATATTAACAGTTAAATATAAATTATAAAATTATATAAGCACATGTTGAGTTTTATAAGATATTAGAGTAGAATATTATTGAAAGGAGTTGATACTTTGAGTAAATATTATTCTATACATGAATTTTCAAAAATTATAGGCGTATCTGCCCAGACATTACGAAATTGGGATGCCAATGGAAAACTTCATCCGCATCATACTACAGTAAGTGGCTATAGATATTATTCTGATGAGCAACTCAACCAGGTAATAAATGTAAAGCCTAAAAAACGCATTACAATTGGATATTGTCGCGTTTCCAGCCATAAACAGAAAGATGATCTGGAACGACAGATTGATAATGTTAAGACATATCTTCTGGCAAAAGGACAGCCATTTGAGATAATAAGTGATATCGGTTCCGGGATTAATTATAAGAAAAAAGGACTTCAGGAATTGATCAGGCGAATATCTCAAAATCAGGTTGAAAAGGTTGTTGTTTTATATAAAGACCGGCTATTACGATTTGGTTTTGAGCTGATAGAATATATCGCTTCACTTTATAATTGTGAGATTGAGATTATTGATAATACTGAAAAATCCGAACAGCAGGAACTTGTTGAAGATCTGGTTCAAATAATCACAGTATTCAGTTGCAAATTACAAGGAAAACGAGCGAACAAAGCTAAGAAACTTATCCGGGAATTGATACAGGAGGAAACAGATGGTAAAAGCCATAAAAGTAATGCTGATACCAAACAATGTACAGAAAACCAAGATGTTTCAGTACGCAGGCGCTTCAAGATTTGCTTATAACTGGGCTTTGGCCAGGGAAATGGAAAACTATAAAAAAGGCGGAAAATTCCTTTCAGATGCAGAACTCAGAAAAGAATTTACAAAGCTTAGACATTCTGATGGATATGCATGGTTATTGAATATTTCAAATAATGTAACCAAACAGGCAATCAAAGATGCCTGTACTGCGTATAAGAACTTTTTTAAGGGTTTGCAGAAATTCCCAAGATTCAAGTCAAAAAAGAGATCAATGCCAAAGTTCTATCAGGACAACGTTAAGATACGATTTAGTAATACCCATGTTAAATTTGAAGGCTTTTCTTCCAGCAGGAAAGCCAATAAACAAAAAATGAATTGGGTAAGACTTGCAGAACATGGAAGGATTCCGACAGATGCTAAATATATGAATCCGAGAATATCCTTTGATGGACTAAACTGGTGGATCAGTGTATGTGTGGAATTCCCTGACAGCAGGGAAACACTTAATGATGACGGAGTCGGTATAGACCTGGGAATCAAAGAACTGGCCATCTGCTCTGATGGAACTAAGTATAAGAACATCAATAAGAGTCAGAAAATAAAGAAACTAGAAAAACAGAAACGCAGATTACAGCGTAGTATCTCTCGTTCTTACGAGAAAAATAAAAAAGGAGAAAGTTACTGTAAAACAAATAATGTAATCAAAAAGGAAAAACTTTTATTAAAACGAAATCACAGATTAACAAATATCCGTAAAAACTATTTGAATCAGACCATATCTGAGATCATAAATCGAAAACCAAGATTTATATGTATTGAAGATCTGAATGTCAGCGGAATGATGAAAAACAGACATTTATCCAAAGCAGTCCAGGAACAGGGATTTTTTTGGTTTAGAAAACAGCTTGAATATAAGTGCAGCGATAAAGGGATCCAGCTTATTGTGGCTGATCGGTTTTATCCATCATCAAAGCTTTGCAGCTGTTGTGGAAATATCAAAAAAGATTTGAAGTTATCTGACAGAGTTTATAGATGTGAGTGTGGGAATATGATTGACAGAGATTTCCAGGCATCTATAAATCTCAAGACTTATGGAGAAAAATTTGCAAGCTGACACTGAAACGTTAATGCAAATATGTACGGATACGTTAGTCCGGAATTTACGCCTATGGAGAGTACAAGAACTTGTGAGTAGATTGATATTTATATCATCAAAAGCATACTCGTTGAAGTAGGAATGGAACATAGAAGTTTATAACTTTTTATAAGTTTTCAGTAACGGACACACTATGATATTTTGGCTATCAATAATCATTTTTGCAGTCGGCGTTGTTATTCTGATTGCAAATAGAATAGGAGAATCTTTAAGCTACGAATATGAGTATTCGAATGTGAGCGCAACCGTGCTTGTTTTGGGCGTAGCAGTGGCTTTTATCGGTGCGGTATATCTTTTGATCGCTGGATTGCTTTTAGCAATAAGCCAGACTACGGTTACCGCCACCAGACAGGCAAATGCAGAGAAATACAAAGCATTGACTTACAAACTGGAAAGTGAAGCTTGCCGAGATCAATTCGGACTTCTAAACAAAGAAATTGTTGACGAGGTACAGAGATGGAATGTAAATGTAACTTACTACAAAGTAATGGAAGATAACTTCTGGGTTGGAATTTATTATCCAGATGTGTATGGTGATCTGGGAACGATTGATTATGAGACATATGAGGGCAATTAATTGACATGATAAAATAACCAAATCAGTTTCAAAAACATCTCACCAGATAAAATATAGGCGCAAGCCAATAAAATTGAAATTTGAACAAAGAAATCAACTAATTGTGGAGAATTAAAGCATATGAGCCAAATAGGAACAGAACTTCCAACAGAATATTCAGACCGTTTCGATGAATTACGACAGAATAGGGTTGAGGTAAGCTTTTACAAATATGGCACAGCAAAGGATAACTTCGGGGAGAAATTAGTAAACGCCTTGGAATCCCACGATATGTGTATCAAAAAGTATCGTGAGACAGGAAACACAGAATATCTTTGCGATGCAGCTAACTATTTAATGTTTGAATTTATGTACCCTCAGATTACAGGTGCATACTTTAAGGCAACAGATAGCGGAGAAAGTGCCGGAGTTGCCGGCACACCAATTAATCAGCTAAAGGAGAAGTGGTATTGATGGACTTTAAACAGACTTACTTTTCCATCTGGCAGGAAATATGGAACCTCCACAAGAAGTATGCCTTTATCTCAAAGGACGATATTCCCAAGTGGGAAAATCTCACCATGGAAGCAAAGCAGATTCACGATAAATACGCTGATTCGGTTGGCGCAAAATTTGCCGAAGCTCTTTTGTTTGCTGTGACTGCGGAAATTGATAGAAAAGCGAAATAGGACTTTCAGAATGCGTCCCAAAGTGGTACAATATGGGTATCATACTAAGGAGGGGGATATTTATGGCACTGATTAAATGTCCAGAATGCGGCAAGGAAATAAGTGATAAAGCGGCAAGCTGCCCGAACTGTGGATTCCCGATAACACAGGGAAATGTAACACAGGAACCGCCACAAAAGCAAAAGGAATACGACATTGAGATGTTGGATTCTATGAGAATCAAGGCTTCAAAAGCGAATATTGAGGTTTACTACAAAGGAAATTTGTTACTTGAAGCAAATCCTATGGATTTTGTATTGAATTATGATAAGGAAGAACCAGACGATTTAGGGAGAGTACAGTTGAAAGTTGCTTTTTCAATTCCGAAATATGCAAAGCCTTTCAAAATTTGCTTATCAACAGGTTCTTCCGCATATGAACAGGCAAAGGAATTTACAACAGAGATTGCGGAGAGGTATTTCAAGAAACAGTATGTTGTTGAATGGTATATGCTTGACAAGAGCGTAATGGATAATTGCGACAGAGGTGAAGCAAATAAGACCAGAATGACGATTGAGAATATTGAGAAACCTAAAACATACTCTGCGCCAGAACCACAGTACACACCGCAGCCGACCGCTACCAAGAAAAAGAAGAAAGGCGGATGTGCAAATTATTTTGGCTTTATCTGCCTTGTATTTATTCTCATAGGCTGGTATTCATCTAAAACCGAGAAAAAGGATGATACGCCAAAAACACAGACGGAAGAATCTGACAATTATGAAACCAAAGCAACCCCTACAGTAGCAGAAACAAAACAGGAAGAAACTCCAATTACTTTTGATGATGAATTGGCAACATTTAATGCTGGTGGATATGCTTATATTACCGACAACGATTTATACAAATATGCGGTCAATATGAGTGGGGCTAACATTTATACGGTTGCAACGGTAAGTGATGTCAAAGATAATAAGGTGCAAGTTACTATTGGCGATAAATACATGATGAGTGATTTTAATGTGTCTGACAGTAAAATGTATGCAAAATATGAGAGAGGTCTTAAAGATGATGATGTGGTTGCTATTCTTGGAACCGTATCAAGCGTAGATTCCTGGGGATTTATGGGAGATTCTATAAAATTAGATAATTGTATGGTATTTGCCAAAGGGGATGAAGCTAACAATTACAAAAAAGACGTTTCGGACGACAGTTTATCGCAGTATTTTGTAGTAACAGAAGAGGTCGCAGATTCAAAAGAGGTTTCCGAGGACGAATATAAGGCACTTTGCCAGACATTAGATTATAATGATATTTTGAGAAATCCAGATAGTTATAATAAAAAGCATTGTGTCGTATCTGGCACAATAGACCAGGCATTAGAGGGAATGTTTGGCGGATACACATTATATATTGTTGACGGAAACGGTAATAAATGGGATTGTTCATACAGATACGAAGAGGGCGAAACCCATTATTTAGAGGGTGATTGGGTAACTGTTTACGGAACTTGTAGTGGAACTTCAAACTCCACAACAGTTTTAGGAGAACAGGTAACAATGCCAGATGTAGATATTGAATATATTAATTGACATAAAATTAGGCTAGGGAGAAAATCCCTAGCCTTTTGTCTTAATTCATCCAGCTATATGTATACGAATCATTTACATATACTTCAAATTTATCTGGTATGATATCCTCGAAATTCCTATCAAATGGAAAATCAAATTCGAGATAAGCTGTCGATCCTGGATTTTTTACATCAGCATTACGATCATCATACCCCACTATCCTACCATTTTTATAAAATACAATTGCAATAGTGGTAAACGCATTTTTCCGTCCATTGTTATCTACTTTTACCACTACATTTCTATTTCCAAAATTGGCTGAATAATGAATTCCCGAGTTATTTGTTATAACACTTGAAGATGCTTTCTTAATATTCAAATTGATTTTAAAAGAATCCCACGTTTTATCAGAATTCCAGCCTTGAAGTGCACATTTTGAATGTGCTGCAAACGCAAAATTATAATCCTTATCAACTCCGACCATTGTTCCATTCAGATAATAGATAAATTCAACGGTCAGATCAACTGCATGGTCATAATGGTTTTCCAGAATTGCCACAGCTCCATACGGCGTAGATTCTGCATGATAACTAACAACATTCTTTTTACCACTGCTGTTAGCATTTGGATTTCCACCAAAACCGCCATTGCCATTAGAAGCCTTTTTCACAGTAACTTTACAGGTATATTTCTTTTTACCAATCTTTGCGGTAATTGTAGCGGAACCTTTCTTTTTCGCTTTTACACGTCCTTTAGAAGATACCGTAGCAACAGATTTTTTGCTACTTGTCCATTTTACTTTTCCTTTTGTTCCAGTTACTTTTAATTGTAATGTTTGACCGACTTTCAAAGTGGCTTTTTTCTTGTTGATTTTACCAGCCGCCGATACTGGAACTGCCATACAGACAATCAGTAACATAATGGTAAAAATTGCCAGTAACTTTTTGGATTTTTTCATATGCGTTTTCCTCCCTAAATCAGTATGATATCTGTATTTTACCACTCCAAAATGAATAGTGGAATAGGAAATTTGAAAAAAATAACGATTCATCAAAATGACGAATCGTCAGTAAAAAAACTGCCCATTAAAATTGAAGAGTATGGTTCTTCACTAGGAGGAACGAACAGAAAAATTGATATTTCGTCTTTATGGCAGACTATATATGCTTACAAGGTGCACAAATTTGAGCGGATTATATAGGTTTTAGCCATACATGGCGAAAAGGCGTAGAAATTTCGACACCTTTTATTTTTAATAGGGGTGCTTCTAATTTGATGCACCCTATTTCTATGATTGATATTTTGAACTATCATCAATTTGATGACGGTTAGCACTTCGGACAATTTGTCCTAGGTTCGACACAATGGCTAGTGACTCCGCATTCATGCGGAAAAGTGGATGCTTCAATCACCAAAGTCAATTTTACTTCGTCTAACTGCGACTCTTCCTAAAAGACGAGACGCACACTGTCGAAAATTCGACAGTGAATAAGCCTCCGAAATTTCGGCTCCATTATTTTGTGGAAGCCAATTCTGCTAAAATTTTAGCGAAAAGGTGTTCGCCATAATGACGAGAACCTTGATTGATATGTTTTCTAAAAAAATAGAAAATGTTATTGACTTCTAAATGACTTCATGGTATATTATAAATAAGAAGTCAATATGACTTCAAGAAAGGAGAAATGCTACTAATGAGTATTAAAACATTTACGTTAAGACTGACAGAAGAACAGCTTGATTTTGTCGGTGAGAAAGCAAAAGAAATGGGGGTGAGTAAAAACGATTATATTCGCAGATTAATTGATGGAGATATTCGTGCAGACAAAGAGGATAAAATCTTACAGGAAATTATCGAAATCAAGAATATGTTAAAAGCAAACAAATAAAAAAGGATTCCCGCACCCTGGAAAAGTCGGAACCCTTTAAGCACTCAACACACCGAAGTGGTTGATATTGTTATTATATCTCCCTTCGGTGTAATTGTAAACACCGAAAGGAGATTTTTTATGGCAGATTTGAAGATTATTGAAAATGAATTAGTTCCTGTGTATGAAACCGAAAAAGGAATTAAAGTTGTGTACGGAAAAGACTTGCATAAAAGTTTAGCAGTCAAGACCGATTTTTCCACATGGGTAAAGAGAAGATTATCAGAGTGTGATGCCGAGGAAAAAGAAGATTTTGACCTGCTCCCCAAAATTGAGGAGCAGGTAACAGGCAGTAAACACACGATTGAATACCTCATCAAACTTGACACTGCCAAAGAAATGGCAATGCTTGAACGCAACGACAAAGGAAAACAGGTTCGCAAGTATTTCATCCAAGTGGAAGAGAAATACAAGCAGACAGCAATCAACATTAATCAATTGTCCCCGGAACTGCAAATGTTTAATCAGATTTTTCAACAGGTAGCCAAGACTGAACTGGAACAGAAGAAACTTGCGGAACGTGCCGACCAACAAGAGAAGAACATGAAAACCATCATTGATACCTTTAAAGGAACGGATTCTGATGTTGGCACAGAGAAGTGGGTAAACAGATGTATTTCAAAGATTGCCGAGAGTGACGATTTCTCTTACTCATTCGGAAATAAATACGCCGCCGCCAGAAACGAAAGCTACCGCAGATTATCGGACAGAGCTGGTTGCCGATTGGATCAGCAACTTAGAAATGCGATTTCCAGAGCCGAGGAAAGAGGATGCACCAAGGAACAGACTAACCAGATCAACAAACTGTCCGTGATTATGCAGAATAAGCGGCTGAAAGAGATTTACGTTAGCGTGATTAAAGAAATGATGATTGCATACAGAGTAGAAATCGCATAATCAGATTTTTACAGGGATACACAGGAGGAAAATAAAATGACAAAAGCTGAATTACAGAAAACAATCGACGAACTGAACGCAGATAACAACGAGTGCTTAGTGCTTCTGGATGAGTATATGTACCGCCAGAGAATCATTGAAAATCTTATCAATTTGAAAGACCTGTCAAAATTAAAGGGAATGTATCTCTTTACCAAACAGTTAATCGGGAAAGCGTGATCGTATGGCAAACAGAATCCAGTTCAATGACTTTCAGAAAAAGAGTGTGTACGCCAAGTGCAACGGAAAATGTGCAATATGCGGTAAACCTGTCAAATTCAAGAAAATGACAATCGACCACATTACACCGCTGTCCCGGGGCGGCACCAATGATATTAAGAATCTGCAACTTGCGTGTAAGCGCTGCAACAGCATGAAGAGCAACATGACAATGGATGATATGATGGGGCAGATTTCCGAGATTTTGAAGTATAACCGCAAACAGAAATTGATTAGAATGTTGGGAGGAATTATAGAATGATACCATAATATACTGAATGATACTTTCGCCGTATGCTATAATATAAAATCATAATAAGCAATTTTTAAAGCGTTTACCTTTCGGGGTAGGCGCTTTTTTGTTGCCAAAAAAAGGAGGGCGCATTTTTGCGTTGTCCTTTTTCCACAGCCTAAAAAATAGTAGCGTAAGAAAGGTGGAAAAGTATGTACGAATTGGTTGAGCTGAGAAATGATGAGGTTTTTACAAATAGCAAAGTAATTGCAGAAGGAACTGGAAATAAGCATTCAGCTGTGCAGGCGATTATTTCTAAGTATTCTAATGATATTGAAGAATTTGGAGCACTCCGATTTGAAATTAGAGTGCTAAAACATGAACATTATAGGGGCGCAACACATGAAAAAATATATTTTCTCAATGAAGAACAAGCTACTTTTATAATTACTCTTTTAAGAAATTCAAAAGTTGTTGTTAAATTTAAAAAAGAGCTGGTTAGGCAATTCTACTCCATGAGAAAGTTTTTATTGGAAAAACAATCTAAGCAATGGAATACTACCAGGATAGATAATAAAACAAATAGATTGAAAGAAACGGATGTAATTAAGCTATTGGTTAGTTATGCAAGAGAACAAGGAAGCAAAAATTCAGATAAACTATATTTGGTTTATACGAGATTAGCTAAAAGCATTATAGGCGGAAAACGAGATGAATTGTCAGTTTTTGATTTAAATAATTTAACACTGATTGAAAGCATTATTCTACAAACTATTAGAATTGATATGTCAATGGGAATGCACTATAAAGAAATTTACAAAGATTGCAAACAGAGGATTGAACGATTTGCAGAAATCACATATCTAACTGAAAATAAAAAGTTAATTATTTAGGTAGGTGAATATATGGCAGAAGTATTTTTAAAAGTGGATGGGGTAGCAATGCCCTGTCCTTCTTCTTTTACATGGGGATTACAGGATATATCGGCGTCAGAATCCGGCAGAACAGACGATACGACCATGCACAAAAACAGAGTTGGACAGAAACGAAAGCTGTCTGTAGGTTGGAATGGCCCAGACTGGGACACTGCTTGCAAAATTATACAGGCAGTAAATCCAGAGTACATACAGGTCACATATCCAGACTTGCTATCTGCAAACAAGCACGAAACCAGAACATTTTATGTTGGTGACAGGGAATCCCCTTTTAAGTGTTGGTGGATAGGCAATGAGCGCATGGAAGGACTTAGTTTTGATTTTATCGAGAGGTAAGATATGCGAAATTTATCAACGGAATTTAAAGAACAACAGAATAGTGGGAACCGTAACTATCTGAAATATGCAGATTTTACCTTTACAGACGGAAGCACATTATCCATTACCGACAAAGATTTATGGTCTAATGGTTTTAAGTTTGAGGATGCAGTATCGCAAAGCGGTTCTTTTGATATCGGCGCAGCTATCGTAAATAAACTGACATTGCAGATCAACAACTTTTCTGGCAAGTACACAGATTACATCTGGGATGGAGCGAGAGTTGTTTGCCATATCGGGCTTGAATTATCCACTGGTATTGAGAAAATTCGCATCTGTACCATGACAGTAACAGATGCACCATATCAGAATACAGCTATAATCAGTTTGGCTTGCGAAGATTCCATGCGATTATTTGATCGTGATTATTCAGAAAGTAAGCTGTCCTATCCGGCAACTAGATTACAGATCATCCAGGATGCTTGCGAGGTCTGCGGTGTAACACTGCAATCAACCAGATTTGATAACGATGATTTCATAATCCAGAATCGACCAAACGATAACAGTATTACTTTCCGGCAAGTTATCGCATGGGTGGCACAAATGGGTTGCCAGTGGGCGAAAACAGATGCATACGGAAGATTGTGTATCGGATGGTATGAAAAAGAATCTAATATTCCAGCTAATATTACCTCCAAAGATACAAGTGGATTTACCCCTTGGTTATACGATCTTGAAATAACAGGAGTAAAAGTAACGGAGTATTCAAGCAATTCATCTGAAAGTAACGCTAAAACATATCAATCAGGGGATGAGGGGTACATCATAGATATTAGCGAAAATAAGCTAATACAACCGGGGACTGGACAAACGATTTGCTCAATAATTGCTGAAAGATGTGTTGGATTAAAATTTCGTCCTTTTACAACCAGCGCGCTAACCGATATTGCTTTGGAAGCAGGGGATGCTATTACAATCACTGATAGGAATGGGGAAGAACATAAGAGTTATTTAACTTCTCTTACATTGAACCCGGGAACTTTTGAACAATTAGAATGCAGTGCGAAGAGTGTTTCAAGAAACAAACAGAAGCAATATACCCTTAATCAACAGGCACAATCTGAATATAGAAAAAGCTTAAGAGATGAGCGTACTTCTAGGGAAAAAGCGCTGGAAGAATTATCACAACGCCTTGCGGAATCTTCTGGAACATACACGACAGTGGAAACACAGCCGGACGGAAGCAATATCTATTATCTTCACAACAAACCACAGCTATCCGATTCTGACATTGTATGGAAAATGACCGCAGAAGCATGGGCGGTATCTACAGATGGTGGACAACATTGGAATGGCGGTATGACGGTTGATGGTGATGTGATTGCCAGAATCCTTACGGCTACAGGTGTTAATGCTGACTGGATTAAGACGGGAGCCTTGGTGGTTCGTGATAATAGCGGAAATATTATATTTTCTGCCGATATAACTAAACATCAATTAATAATGGATGGATCCTCAATTAGGATTGGTGCATCTCCTTTGGATGGACTGTTAAACAGTATGCAGGGGCAGATCGATGGGAATATAAATACCTGGACAGGAACATCAGTACCTACATTGAGCAATTATCCGGCCAATGAATGGCTGGACGATACCGAAATGAGCAAGCATGTCGGTGACATTTACTACGATGGCGATAGCCACGCATACCGCTTTGTAAATGAAGGCAATGGATATTATTGGAAACAGCTGAAAGATACGGACGTTACAAAGGCACTGAAAGATTCTGAGGACGCATTGTCGGCAGCGAAACAGGCACAGGAAGCGGCAGCTCTCGCCAAAAACATGACATTGCAACTGAGCAATGAATACCAGGGCGTTTCTGTTGATTCTGATGGAAATTACGGCACATTTCCAAGCGATGTGATTACACATGCTGTAGTAATGTACGGGACACAAGATATTACAGATGATTGTAATTTTATAATCACAAAATCAGATAGTATAACAGGAATCTGGAACAATTCAGCAAAGACATATACGGTAACGGGGCTGTCAGCCGATGATGGTTGGGTAGATGTTAGGGCAACTTATCTTAGTGCTTTGACGGTGACCAAAAGATTTTCCATTTCAAAAATTTATGCGGGAAACGATGGAAAGAACGGTCTTCCGGGAGAACCTGGACGAGATGGAAAAACAAGTTACACCCATATTGCTTATGCCAATAGCGCAGATGGTAAAACCGATTTTTCGGTGTCTGATAGTAACCGGGAATATATCGGTATATATGTTGATTTTGAACTACAAGATAGCACTAACCCGGATGATTATGCATGGACGCTTGTAAAAGGTGCAGATGGGGCAAATGGATCTCCAGGAAAACCTGGAACAGACGGAAGAACACCATATTTCCATGTAGCTTACGCAAACAGCGCGGATGGTAAGATGGGCTTTGATGTATCTGATAGCACTGGAAAAGAATACATCGGGCAGTATACAGATTATACGGAAGCCGATAGCACTAACCCCGGTGCCTATTCATGGACAAAGATTAAGGGAGAACAAGGAGTTCCGGGTAGAACATATTTTCTTGAAAGCCCATCATATGTTATTAAGCAACGCGCGAATGGCAGTGTAGCCCCGAGCTATATTACTTTGAGTGCTTGGTATCGCGATGGAAACGCGGAAACACGAACAGCATATAAAGGTCGTTTTAAAATCGAAGAATCCGTAGATGGGGAAAATTGGAAAACGGTATATTCTTCTGCGAAAGACGAAACAAGCGTTTCACATAATTTATATACGGTATTATCAACTAAAGCGGGAGGAATTATAACAACGGCTTCTGGAAGGTCAATTGGAATTCCAAGAGATGTAAGTGCCATAAAATGTACCTTATACGCGGCGGGTGGATTTTCACAACCATTAGATTCCCAAAGTATGGCGGTTGTAATTGATGTAGATGCACTTACACATGAAGAAATATTTAACCTCTTAACCAATGATGGCGCAATTAAAGGAATTTATAAAGAGGGAAATCAGCTATATATTTCGTTCACTTACGCCAAGGGTGGCACATTAAAGCTTGGCGGTAAAAATAATGGGTATGGGATATTAGAGGTACTGAACCGCCGTGAAACTGGATGGGCTAGTAAGCTTGATCCTGACGGATTAACCATATTTAAAGATTATGTAAATGAAAATAACTATAAATGCCTTATTTTTGATTCAAGCGGAATTAAGTACGGAGTAACCGATTCAGCAGGATTACTGAATCTAGAAATGCCTCTTTTGGTTAACGATAATGGCACAATGGCCATTTTAACAAGTGATATTTATGGTTATTCTGATGATGGAAAAACAGCTTTTCAGTTTTTTAGTGGCAAAACAGTAAACTCAGGTTACATGATAGTAAATGTTAAATCAGACTTTTATGATTCTGCTAATTTTCATAAGTCCGTTACGATGAGTGGTCTGCCGTGGAACTCTAGTGCAAGTGCAGCTGTTGTTTTTGCATCTGATATGAAAACTCTTAATGCGGCTGCTGCATCTTCGATTCGTTACAAATCAATAGGAAACGGAAAAAACATAAAAGAAGATGAACTGGAAGACCTCTACAGAATCAAGGTAATCTGGGCGAAGTACAAAGACGGATATTTATCCGAACAAGATGAACGCTATGGCAAAGAAATGCCGATGTTCATAGCTGAGGACATTGACCGCAGATTTCCATTAGCCGTTGACCATAATGAAAAAGGCAAAGCTGAAAACTGGAATTACCGTATTATAATCCCCTGCATGTTTGCCATGCTGAAAAATGACCATGAGAAAATCCTGGCTCTCCAAGCGGACAACCAGGAACTGCATTCAAAACTGGATGCTTTGTCAACAGAAGTACAGGAATTAAAAGAACTTATCAACAATATTTCACGAAAGGAATGAGAATATGAGTGTAAAAACAGTACAAGCTACAGTAAATGGACAGACCGTAAGTCTAACCTATAACAGTTCTACTGGACGATATGATGGAACGATTACAGCCCCTAGTAAATCCAGCTATAATCAATCGGGACATTATTATGGGGTAACAATCAGAGCTACGGATGATGCTGGAAACGCAGAAACAGCAGATGCTAGTCATTCAACGTTAGGAAGTTCATTACAGTTAAAGGTAAGAGAAAAAGTTGCGCCGATTTCAACAATAACATACCCGACAGCCAGCGCACTGATTACAAATAACAAACCAAGCATTGTCTGGACAATAACCGATGATGATTCTGGTGTGGATCCTTCCACCATTGGTATCACCATTGATTCTGGAAGCGAGATCACAGGGGATAGTATTTCTAAGACTGCAATTTCCGGCGGCTATAAATGTACTTATACTCCTGGTACTGCCCTGTCAGACGGGAGCCATACAATTACTGTAAATGCGTCTGACTATGATGGAAATGCGGCAGCACAGAAGAGCGTTTCATTCAAAATTGATACCGTACCGCCGACACTTTCCGTTACATCACCGACAGATGGTCTTGTTACCAACCAGGCTTCCTGTACTGTTCGTGGTACAACAAACGATGCAACATCCAGCCCAGTATCTGTTACTGTCAAACTGAATAGTGGTAGCGCAGAGGCGGCAACCGTTGCTTCTGATGGCTCCTGGTCTAAGGTAATTACTCTTACTGAGGGTACCAATACCATCACCGTAGTGGCTACTGATAGTGCCGGAAAGAGTACCACTGTAACCAGAACTGTGAAACTGGACACTAAGGCTCCTGTCATCAAGTCCGTAACATTAACACCGAACCCGGTTGATACTGAAAAAACCGTTGTAATCTCTGTAGAGGTTACCGACTGATAAAGGTGGTGGAAACATGGTAGTAGCATTAAGGGGTACTATCAATGGAAACATTATCTCATTCGCAAGGGCACAAGGGGATAGATGGGAAGCCATCATCCCCAAAAGCCTTAACGGCGCTTATGTAGTTGACATGTCCGCTGTTGATGAAGCTGGAAATACCGCATATATAGCAAGATACATTATTACCATAGATATATCTTCTATGTGTGTTCACATTGAGCCGTGTCCGTATTATGAAGAGTTATTAGAGCCACAGTATCGGGCGGTTTTAGAAAAATCCGAGTATTATGTAGAGTTAATAGGAGGTTGCAACTGTGAATGTGGATTTTGAATTCGGAGAAAAGAAACATATAAAACTAAGAATATGCTCCTGCAAAGGTACCGATTTTCTAATCGAAAGAGCTTCCTATGAGTTGCTTTACAAAGGAACACAAGAAGTTGAAGATAGTGGCATTGCGGTAATACAAGGACATATTCTTGATGTGGTTATACAGCCGCAGAAAAAAGGTAGATATAAACTTAGAGTGATGTATGAAATCCTGGACGAGAAGTTGATTGCAGAAGTAGGAGTGATGGTGAAGTGATATGGCGAATATTTTAATCAGCGATGTAAAAATGACACCGAACCCGGTCACCGCCAGAGCAAGCTTCGTCCTGTCCGTGAAGATCATCGACAAAGTATACGCACTGGCCACAAAGGACGGCAAGTGCCTGATGACAAAGAATAATAAAGTAATTGAAAAAATTCCAAGAAAGGATTGATGAAAAATGTCTGAATCTATACCAAGTACACTAATATCAGCTCTCCCAGCAGCTACCAAAGTATCTGATACGGATATCGTGGTATTGGAGAATGGCTCTACAACCCAGAAGATCACTATAGCGCAGCTGAAAGAGGCGCTAGGGATTAATGCACTAAACACGAATATGGCTGGAATCATTTGTACAATAGCTGATGTAACTGGCAATGGTAATAACTATTTTTATATTAATAAAAAAAGTGGTATGTGCTTAGCTGCATTAATATCTATGTCAGATGCTTATGTGTATACAACCGGAATATCATGTGATAATGCAAGTAGCTTATACACTATTCGAGTTTCAAAAGCATTGACATCTGGAACAGTATACAGTTTTATAATGCTTTGGGTTAAAATTGGTTTGAATGCTTAACTTCCAGAGCTAATTTCCAAAAGCAACAGCAGTAACACTTATAAATCCGCTATATGGAGTTCCGTCTGAATTATAAACGGAAGTATAAGATTTTTTTCCATCACAATAATAGCCAGTAATGATACAACTTTGGGGTACCGTTTTATGCCCAATCAGTATATAACTTAATGAATTTAGGCCAAAATCCGAAGGTTGTGTTTCAAGATAGCCGTTGTTAACATAAACTTTATCAAAATATTTTATGACTATTTTGCATGGAATCTTCGTGTTTTGCGACCTTCTTTCCCCTAAATGCTACAATAGAGCCAAAGGAGGAAAGAAGGTTATGGATATACGAAATACGATAATCAACAATGTATTGCTGGCGGTGCAATCCCTATTAGATGACCAACAGCTCCAGGCAGTACAGGATGCACTCTGCATTCAGCTGAACAGCTACGAAGTCCAGGAGAGAAGTACGGAGCTGACGGTAGTGGACAACACTCCAGACACTATGCTGGCGAAATACATAGCTACCAAGAGAGTAGAAGGAAAGGCAGAATCCACAATTCGGCGTTACTACGATGCGTGTTACATGATGATACACACTCTATGTAAGCCACTGCATGAGATTACTACCTACGATCTCAGATACTACCTGGCCGCATACAAGGAGCGCCGGAAGGTAAGCAATCGTACCTTGGACGGAATCCGCCGATGTTTCAGTAGTTTCTTTTCCTGGCTCTCTGCCGAGGGTATGATCGGAAGAAACCCATGTGCAGCACTGTCCCAGATTAAGTACACGAAGGTAGTGAAAAAGCCCTATACCGCACCAGAAATGGAGCGACTAAAACAGGCCTGTACAACACTTCGGGATTTGGCACTGATAGAATTCCTTTATGCTTCTGGTTGCAGGGTATCAGAAGTGGTAAGGCTCAACAGAAACGATATAAATTTTCAGACACAGGATGCAGTAGTCCTGGGAAAAGGAAATAAAGAGAGGATGATTTACCTTACACCAGTAGCATTAATGCATCTGCAGGATTATCTGAATACACGGACAGACACGGATCCATGCCTGTTTGCTAGTGTAAGGACACCCTATAAGAGATTGTCGAAAGCAGGGATTGAAAGAACACTAAAGAAGCTTGGTGAGAGTGCTAATGTTACTAATGTACATCCTCATAGATACAGGAGGACTTTGGCCACCAACCTTCTTGATCGGGGAGCAAATATACAAGATGTGGCAGCAGTCCTGGGACATGCTGATTTGAAGACTACCCAAGTATATTGTTACATCAGTCAGAGCAATGTGAGAGCGTCATACAATAAATATTCAGCATAAAGACATAGAGAAAACCACTCCGGGGAGAGCTCCGGAGTTAAAACTATGCCCGCTGATAGAATCATTAGGAGAAAGTTTTTTGTGTTAGAAATCAGCAAAACACGAATTTAAAAATTTATAGTTCACTATCGCAACTCGGATTAAAACCGTCTGTTACATGGGATCAGTTACTTTCTACATTGCCTAATAATGCAGGTGTAAAATTTGCCGCATGGAAAGAAGATTATCCAAACTTATCAAATCCATCCAATAGTAATAAGCAAGTTATAACTATTTTTAGACCATATGCAGGTTATGTCACAATTGAGGTATGGGATATTGATAATAATATTAGATATTTTAATTCACACAATGGAAACCTATACAGTAATTGGAAAACAGTCAAATAAAATCAAACAGTAATTTAATATCAACTGGTCAGGGCACTTTTAAAGACCAATGGGTTCCAGGATTCATGGTATATGGAATGGGATTTGTAATTATTATTCCAAAACACTATAAAGCACATAAACTTAATATAACATCGGCAAAAGTGTTTAACATTAACTCATGGTACAACGCTACAGTGTCTAGTCTTGACGAATTACTCAATCATTGGAGAATTATTTTAAATGTTGATTCCAATTCTTCAATAGAAAATGGAATAACATATTTAGTATCAATTAGCGGAACGATTAGTTGAGAACCTTCCAAGCGACATTCTTGTTTTATATTGGCTGGCTTGAATATTTTTTTACACCTACAACCTTTACGCCAAGATCACCTGTATATGCTTGGTCAAGATATATTCGGATCCATTGATTTCCGCTGTCCCAGAATGCATAATATCGTATAATATTACAGACACACATTTCACCTAAATAATTTTGAACTGAAATAATTTCTATTTCATTAGATATTCTAAATGTTGTAGATGTTGAATTACCAACAAACGTTGCTGTATATGTATGTACTATAATATTACTGTATTATCACCTTAACCTAACAAATTCAATAAATGAATGTTGTGCAGAGGGATGTATTTGAATTATTCTATCTTGAAAAATTGTCATTTTAAATTTATTACCAGTAATAACGCAGCTGTAAGTAATACTTTGCCATGCATGAACCATTCTAAACCATGGATTGCTAAATTCTGCATCATCAACTTCTATTTTTAACGCAACTCCCATTGTTGAATCAAGAACTGTATCTGAAAACAGATTAATATTCACTAAATAAGTGCCATTTGGAAAAGTAAAATAATGTTTATAATCTGGTGACTCTACAAACTTCATTCCATTTATGTTATTCCAAGAAATACTTCCTGTTGATAACCCATTATAACTATTTGCTGGAGAATAAAATTCTTTATTAACATAAAATTTTGCACTTGAGCCAAGATAAGATAAATTCGTGTTTATTCGACTAATTATTTTCATTTGAGCGCCTGAAATTCAGATGTTGAAATGAAGTTAATTAATAATGCACATATATGAAAGGAGACCACACATGAATATTAACACCTCATTAATCAGCAACAACAACAGCTACGCAGGACAAACACCTCGGTATATTGTCATCCATAATACAGATAATATAGCCAAAACAGCAGACGCCAAAGCACACGCCACCGCACAGCATAATGGCAATTTTCATGGCTATTCAGCCCATGTATTCGTTGACGATAAGTCAGCATACCAAGCCTTGCCGTACAATCGTGGAGCATGGCATGTTGGGGTAGATTACGGCGGTAAACTTTTTGGAACTGTAAATAATCATAATTCCATCGGAATTGAAATGTGTATGAATGCCGGATATAACTACGAAAAAGCATACCAGAATACCGTTGATGTATGCAAGCAATTGATGAAAAAGTACAATATCCCGGCATTCCGAGTAGTGCAGCATTACGATGTGTGCGCTAAGAATTGTCCATCCGTTATCCGTAAAAATGGTGACTGGGATAGATTCAAGAAGCTCATTTCCAGTGAAACCGTGACAGCGCCAACCACAAAGCCGACTGTAAAGGTTGATAAGTATTACCGCATTCGTAAGACCTGGAAGGATTCTAAGAGCCAGATCGGGGCGTACAAGTCACTGAAAAATGCGAAGAAGGCTTGCAAAGCCGGTTACTCTGTTTTTGACTGGAATGGAAAAGCAGTGTATTCTGTAACAGCAAAGAAAAGTGTAGACAATGTTGCAAAAGAGGTAATCAACGGCGAATGGGGAAATGGACAAGATAGACGAGACCGCCTGGAATCCGCTGGCTACAATTACGCAGAAGTACAGAAAAAAGTCAATGAATTACTGAAATAATAATACTCCCGGGGTTTTCCCGGGAGCTATTTAAATGTCGTATATTCCTCAAATTCGTTTCTTATTTTTGCATAATCTTTTCTTCTGATCGGCACTGTATTTCCAGAAAACATAAGGAACGAAGTGTTTATTTCTTTTACCTCATCCATGTTTATTATGTAGCTCTGGTGACACCTCAAAAATCTGGAATCCAGTAATTCTTCAATATCGGATAGTTTACATCGTTCCGTATAAACTATACCGCAAGTGCAGTGGATAATGATGTATTTGTTTCGGCTCTCAATATATTCTATATTTTGAAACTCCACCCGATGAATAAAGTCTTTTCCTTTTATCATAAGAGTGCTTTTGCTGATATGTTCCAGAGCATGATTGAAAGCACTATACATTCTGCCGTTTTCAGAACCTTTTATGATATAGTGTACCGGGAGTATATCAAGAGCTTCAAAAACATACTCTTTGTGGGCTGTCCAGAAAATAATATTTCCATTATAGCCATTTAATCTCAATTCCTTTGCGACTTCAATTCCATTTTCTTCTTTCAAAACGATATCCAAAACCACAATATCATACCACTCGCCATCTGCCACATCATCAATAAGCGGCTGCCCTTTATCATACGGAGTAATCAATGCTTTTATATCACCATTTCGTTTGAGAAAATTATTAATCCGATGCATAAATATACCAATCTGGATTTCGTTATCATCACATATTGCAATTCTCATTCAAATCATCTCTTTTCACGTAAAATTCGCCACCAGAGGTGCTAATTTCGCCATTTCCTGTGTGATTGTATATTTTTTGATACAATGTTATTGTAATACATTAAGATGATAGTGTAAAGGGGATGGATTCATGGAGAAACATAAAAAAATCATAATTGTGTTTATACTGATATTCGTGCATGTGCTCTTGATTCAATATGTTTACTTCTGCCCGGAGCGTAGTATTATCTTTGGGAGGGGTAAAACTATCGCAATTGCAAAAACAGAGGTAAAACAGGTTGTCCATGAGCGCTATAAATCCCTAGCTGACAAGCATCCAGCCCCTTTATTTCTATCTATTATTATTACGATTTGGAAAAGCAAAAATCACAATATTTACACAAAAAAACTTATAATTCATCAAAAAATTAGAAGAAACCAGCTTCCTAGGAAAGATTTAAGCGGAAACAATTCTATCCCAGTATATGGTTATGAAAACATGATATAATTTAATAAATAAGAACATATGTTTGCAATATTGGGAGGGATTTACGTGGATTACAAGAAAGAAATTATTGAGATGCTTGAAAATATACATAGCGAAAAGTTTATGAAGTTTTTGTATAACATGATTATTTCATTTAAAAAACAATGGGGCTATTAAAAAAAGCAGGGAGATTAATCCCTGCTCTTTTTGTAAAGAAATTCAATCATGTCGAAAACACTCTTTTTATCAGTGTCACTCAGTTCAAGCAACAGCTTAACATGTTCTACAGATATTGTGTCAATCATAAGTTTTGGGATAAAATCTGTTTCGGTTTCTAAATTATCTTCCCATCCCATCAAATATGCTGGAGTAGTGCAGAGCGCATCCGCCAATGGCTTTGCATATTCTGCTGGTACCTTGTCAATATCTCCTTTTTCATATCTAAATATAGTAGATCTTGATACGCCCAACTTTTCAGCAAGTTCATCAGCGCTCATACCAAGCTGTTTTCTTCTCTTTTTTATTTGTTCGCCAGTTTTCGACATTTTGTACACCTCCTTTCTGAAATATATAATATCATTAATGTTGCGAAAATGCAACAAAAATAATTGCAAAAATGCGAATTTTTATATTGACAAATGCGACTGCAAGAGGTAATATATAATCACAAAGTCGCATTAATGCTACTAGAAAGGAGGTAACGCTTGTGGTTGTAAATATAGCAAGGCTTAAAGGTAAAATTGTTGAACATGGAAACACACAAGAAGCTGTTGCAAGCGCAATTGGTATGGATAGAAGCACTTTTTACCGCAAACTGAAAGATGGTGGAGAGAAGTTTACAATTGGTGAAATTCACGGAATTGTAAGCGCAGTTCCTTTAAGCAGGGAAGAAGCAATAGATATTTTTTTTACACAGTAGTCGCAATAATGCGACAGGAGGCATTAATGTTAATTCATTTAAAAAAAGCTCTTGATGACAAAGGAATTACAATCAGAGCGTTTGCAAAGGTTCTTAGTGTTGATGAAAGGACTATTCAAAACAAGATAAAGGGGAAAACACCTTTTACATATCCAGAAGCAGTCCTTTCTAAAAAAGAGCTTTTTCCAGAATATGATCTGGAATATCTGTTTAAAGAAGAATAGCAAAAAAACTGACAGGAGTGCTGTCCTATCAGTTTTTGCCTAAATTTGTTTACCTTATGTGTTTTGCAGACGGAACGCACTTGTTCAGTCACATAAGCAGCACCAAATGTTTCTTGAAACACTTCGCCACTTACGCAGTTTTAGTTCTGCGATTGAGTAAAAAAAGATTAGCTGCCCATTAGTTGGCGAATGTAGGAATTTTACCTATAAAAGTAAAATTGCTTAACGGTCTTTGGTAACGCAGTTTACTCTGCTTGCAACCTACAATAAGGAACAGGGCAAATTCAAAAGTTGGGTCAAAGCAAACAACTCCTTTCATTGCCCATTATCTGGGTATGAAAGAATTTTAACACATAGGAAAAATATTTTCAACACAAAATGAAATTGAAAATCAGATTAAGAAAGGAGTGATAAACACGAACCAGTTAGTACATATTGGAAATTCGGATATCTCAATAAAAGAGTATAACGGTCAGCGAGTGGTTACATTCAAAGATATTGATGCAGTTCACGGAAGACCAGACGGAACGGCAAGCAGAAATTTCAGAACAAACAGAGAGCGCTTTATTGAGAGCGAAGATTTCTTCCGAGTAAGCGCCGACGAAATTCGTCGTACCAAAATTTTTGACATTCCAGACAAGGCAACTTCTGATTATGCGCTTATTACAGAACAGGGATATCTAATGTTAGTAAAGTCTTTCACAGACGATTTAGCATGGGATGTTCAGAGACAGCTTGTGAATGGGTACTTTAAAACCAAAGAAACTGTAAAAAGGGCATTGTCACCAGAACTTCAAATGTTACAGGGGCTACTTTCGCAAATGGTAAAGAAAGAACTTGCTGACAAAGAAAGAGACCGGCAGATTTTAATTGCCAAAGAAACCGCAGATAAAGCTGTTGCAACTACAGAGAACATCAAAGAAGCGGTTAAGCCTGTATTTGATAACTGGCGTTCAGAAATTAATTCTAAATTCAATCGCATACAAAAAGGTGCTGGAGCAGAGTTTAAAATGCTTAGAACAGAAATGTACACAGAATTGGAACGCCGGGCTGGATGTGATCTGAATACAAGATTAAGAAATAAGCGAAAACGCATGGCTGAAAATGGTTGCACCAAAACAGAGATTAATTCACTAAACAAAATGGACGTCATCGATGACGATAAAAAGCTGCGAGAGATTTTCTCCAAAATCGTAACTGAATACGAAATTAAATATTGTGCGTAGAAGAAAGGAAGTGAAATAGATAATGTCAGAAAAAGAAAAAAAAATCGTAGAAAAGCTGAAAGAAGCAATTCCTAAGATGTCGGAATTTGATAAAGGCTACATTCTTGGGAAAGTGGAAAGTTTTTCTGATAACAACCTGGAACAAAAAACAGATAAAAAAGAAACTGTTGATTTAGATCAGAAAGGAGACTAATGAAAGTATCAAAAATCGAAATCCAGCAAGTAAATGGCGAATGTGGAATATTTACAGAAATCCTTGTAGATGGTCACAAACTCGAAGGAGTAAGAAGCTTTGAGCTGAAACAGGGAGTTGGAGATTCAGAACCTATTCTTTCCATTGATCTGAATGCTTTAAATTTATCCACGGACTTGCAGATGTTGCAGGTGAACCAGAAAGGTATCGGGGAAATTGAGGGAATCAAGTTTAAAGATTCACCAAGGATGCTGAAATTTCAAACAGAATAGGCTCCCATATCTCAGAGAGCCAAACAGAATTATTTTGAAGCTTTTAAAATGGAACATTGTTTCGGATTTGAACAACATCCAGTTTTGCTTGCATAATTACACTTAATTCGACCTATTGTGTAATTAGGCGTCAAATCATCCAATGATCCAGTATTAATGAGAGAAGCTTCAATGGAATAATTTTTGTTCTGCTTATCGCAGAAACCATTAAATACCAATAATCATCACCTCCACTCTTATAGTGAGTATAACACAAGAAAGGAGAGATTATAAGGAGAAGATGACAATTATCAAATTTAAAAATGGGGAAACAATCGAAATTCCGTGTGTGTTCCCGGATGATATTGTGAAACCAGACATTAGAGATAAACTGATACGTTTGGAATGGGATGACGCTGGAAAGCAATATTGTTTGAAATTTAACCCAGTAGATGTGCTCTATGTAAAAGAGATTACACCTTCCTAAAGGAGATTATATCACAGAAAGGAGACTAATGAACGAATTACAGATTTTTAATTCGCCAGAGTTCGGAGATATTCGGACAATAACTATTGATAATGAACCTTGGTTTTGCATGATTGATATATGCAAAGCATTAGAAATTTCAAATCCGAGCCAGGCAAAGACAAGGTTAAATGCAGATGGGGTCATTACAAATGAGGTCATTGATGGTATCGGGAGAAAGCAGAATGCTAACTTTGTAAATGAACCCAATATGTATAAATTGATTTTCCAGAGCAGAAAAGAATCTGCCGAAAGGTTTACAGACTGGGTGACAAGTAAAGTTCTCCCAGAAATTCGAAAGACAGGTTCCTACAGAAAACCATTGACGGTTGCCGAAAAAATTCAGATTCTTGCCCAGGGCACAGCAGATCATGAGGAAAGAATCGAAAAACTTGAAAATACAATGACAATTGACTACGGTCAGCAAAAATATCTTGGGGATCTGGTTTCGCTAGTGGTTATTGAAGCGTTGGGCGGAAAGAAATCTAATGCCTATTCAGAAATCGGAAAGAAAGTATTCGCAGAATGTAATCGAGATGTGAAATCTTATTTCGGTGTAAACGCAAGAAACAACATTCCAAAATTAAGATATGAGGAAGCTGTGAAGTACATCAAGGGATGGCAACCGTGTACAAATACAAAAATGCAGATTCGCGATTGCAATTATGATATTAATTCAGAAAGAAAATGAGGGTAAAACAGTGAAAGATATTAAAAGCTACGAATTTTATGGAGATAATCCAGAAATTTTTCATTCTCTTGTAGGTTTTGAAATTGCAGATATTTTGTTCACACATACCAAAGAAGAAAATGAGAATGTAGTTGTTGTGAAGTGTGCAAATAAGCAACATGTTGAAATTGATCTTCTCTTTAAAGAAGATGGAATATTTGTTACTGAACCATTTGCGGTGGATGAAGATCTTACAATTATTGAATAGGGGAGGTGAACAAAGAATGTTAGCAGATGATTACGTTGCTGAAAGGTTATCCGATTATGATTCCAAAATATATCAGTTATATCGCCACAAAAACGGACAGAAGGCAAGCGACCTTGTAGAAAAAGTAAAAAACGAAATTGCCGAATGCGGTCTGTCCGCCACTGAAGCGAAAGGCTTTTTAGAGTACATGAAGATTGTTATTGACGCTCAGTCACATCTTCCCATTCAGAAATAACGGAAGTTTTTATTGTTTCTGCTCCGGGAACATTGCCATCATCAATCTCATTTGCGGCATGAAGCATTGAAATTATTTTATGAGAATAAGGATGTTCCTTTCCGCAATTCGGGCACACAACCTTGTCTGTACTTATTCTTTCACTTATATAGTAATCGCAATGACAAGTACAGGAAACTTTTAATTTGAGAAACATTTTAACATACCTCCTTTCTGAACACATTATACCATTCAGATGGAGAGAATAAAAGAAAATAGGGAGGAAAAACAATGATTAAATTTGAAAACGGATTAGTTAATATTTCTGGTAAAGGGATTGATATTCTTTCAGAGTATGCAGTTATCACCCATGAAATTAAAAAGATGTTCGCAAAAAATGGTGGAGAAGAGAAAGAAATAAAAGAGCAGCTTAGACATTCATTTGAGTATGGCCTTATGAACGAGGAAGAACTTGATAAAGAAATCAAGGAAACTTCCAAACAGATAGATGCAATTATTCCGTTTATTTCGCATCTGAAAGAAATGCTTAAAAAATTTGGAGCAAAAGATAAGGAGGACTAATCATGGGAGAAACTAAGAGCACAGATTATATTCCAGAGAACGCCAATGAGGAATACGCACTTCTGGTTGGAAGGTTAAAGGCATTTGAAGCTTGGGCGAATAGCGTGAACGATTATGATTTCACAAAGAAAATGGCATTTAGAATGCTTGGGCTTGATGCAGAAAAATCAAAGGAGGAAAAGAAAGAATGAAATGCTTTAAAGGCTTTGACAAAGATTTAAAGTGTGGAGATTTCCAGTATGAAATTGGAAAAGAATACACAGAAGAAAAAGCAGACATTTGTAATTGTGGATTCCATGCTTGCGAATTTCCGATGGATGTATTCGATTATTATCCACCTTCAGATTCCAGATATTGTGAAGTTGAGCTTGAAGAGAATGGCCAGAAATCATCTGATGATAGCAAGAGAGTTGGAAAGAAAATTTCCGTAAAAGCAGAAATTGGAATTGCCGGAATTATAAAAGCTGGCGTTGAATATATAAAAGAGCAAGTTGATTGGGAAGATGATAAGGCAACCAATACCGGAGATTATTCAGCGGCAACCAATACCGGATATCAGTCAGCGGCAACCAATACCGGAGA
>ENA-OPCU01000005-OPCU01000005.1-human-gut-metagenome-genome-assembly--contig:-NODE-5-length-151216-cov-6.066962_pt1 | contig 151216 bp, 116 predicted proteins | sample MGYA00241255_ERZ501490 | MGnify/ENA primary metagenome ERZ501490 (study PRJEB25962, sample SAMEA2042627) | human gut metagenome | biome: human gut; feature: human-associated habitat; material: faeces... | reverse complement strand
AAGAGCCTGCTCTTCGTTATAGCATGGAATTATCAAGCTAACTTTTTTCATTTTGTTTCACCTGCTTTAAATTTATAAATTCGTATTCCTGAAAATCTGTATTCTATAGATTTCTTTGTATACTTTGTTATCTCTGCTATTTTCTCAGTCATCTTGTGTATCTTTTTCTTTTCAATTTTTGGATCATTGATGACTGCCACATATATCTCATCGCCGCAGTCCTTCACCAGATCAGCGATGCTGTCTATATCATCCTCGTACACATACCGGCATCTTCCCATCTGGGAAAATACGTTCATTCCCGCGTACACGTTGTTCCATTTGCCATCTCCGTGACACAGTATGATACAGTCCTGTCCCTTCATCTCCTCCAAGGCTGTGCTCCAGTCGCTGTAGCCCCTGTACTGCCAGTCTACACCCTTTACAGCTATACTGCCTGCACATAATGCAAGGCATATGACAGCGGTTACAACTGCACATCTCTTCCTGGTTATTACTGGAACCAGCTTCATCATACACCATATCATAAACACAGCCACTATAGGAAGTGCCGAGTAGATATATCTTGCATTTACAAGCTCGGACCCCTGTATTCCCACAAATGCAAGAACGGCGTCGGCCACGATAACCCCCGCCAATAACAGTGAGCGTGACTCTATACATCCTGCTCTGTCCGCATCTATATCTCTCCTGTGTGTACATACTCTGTAGGATAATCCATCATTTTTCCTGACCAAGGATATCCTTATATCCACAAATGAAAGCACTATCCTTGCCACGATGAGCACCAGTGCCACAAGCACGATCAGCGGAAGCAGTCCTGCAAAATACGACCTGTTTATATAACTGATATAATATAAGAATTTGTGACCGGAAAGTCCTACCAGATTATCGGTAGCATAGCTTCCCCTGTAACCAAATATGTGCTTTATCGTCGCGGGAAATACCGCTATTGCCGCACCAAATCCAGCAACAAGACTAAAGCCATACGCAAACATCTGCTTTACCTTTCGCATATACAACAGGTATATACATACACACAATCCAAGTCCGGCAACATAGAAGTAGAAATAATAGTGTGTGAGTCCGCCGAACATGACCGCCAGTGCCAGCAATATAAAATACGGCACGGTCATCTTCTTTTTATGTCTCAGTATATATACATGAACCGCCGTCAGCAGCAATACATTCAAGGTCTGAAGAAGATACATCCGTATGAGCATACAGTTGCTTATGCCCACCGATGATACGCCCCACAGAGCTGCCGCCATCAGTCCATACCATCTGTTTCCAAGCAGATATGCCGCCACATACAACAGAAGAATATCCACAAATATCAGGAGTATGAGGTTGAGCACTATTCCCGGAACTGCACTGTATCCCGCTCCTTTGAAAAAGTAGCACACCGTATGCAGCAGCATATAATATACCGGCGGGTGGACATCATTTTCCTGATTTCTGTATGCCGCACTGTAGTTGAATGAATCATCGTTATAATTCATATAGTTCTCAAAATATGACCCCGTCACCCACTCATCAAGTGGCGTGTTGTCCTCTCCCGGATGGAGAAAAGTCTTGTCCGTGGAGTTTGCAAGGCCATAGCTGTACACCTCATCGCAAAACAGATACTGTCTCTTAAGCCCGTAGTGGATGCACAGTCCATACTGCAGTAACACCAGCACTATGCATGCGATCCAGAAATACCGATTTGTCCTGATTTCTTTATTTTTCTTTACACTCTCTGTCATAATCTATTCTCCCACTGTCTTTGCCCATATAATAAGAGCAGTTTACCTCCTTTGTATACTTAATTTATTTTAAAATAAAAAACGGACTGCTACATTGTGACCGTATATTATACGTCACTGTAACAATCCGTTTGTTTATGATTATTTTTCTTTATTACTTTTCAAGTATATCGTAGATAAGATCCATGACCTTGTCACCAAATGCTGCTGACTCCTTCTGTGCCTCATCGTATGATGAACCCTTGATTCCGTAGTAGAACTTGATCTTTGGCTCAGTTCCTGATGGTCTTACCGCAAGCCATGCATCGTTCTCAAGCTCGTAGTAAAGTACATTGGCATTCGGGAATCCGGTAGGCTTAACCTCACCTGTCTCGATATTCCTTATATACTCAAGACGATAATCACGTACCACTCTGGTCTTGTATCCTGCTACTTCCTCAGGTACATTTGCACGGAGGATATTCATGATGTGTCCGATCTTCTTTGATCCCTCAACACCCTTGAGTGTTACGGTCTTGATATCATCTACATAATATCCGTACTTCTCGTACATATCCATCATCGCATCCCAGAGAGTCTTGCCCTGACCTCTGTAGTAAGCTGCTGCCTCACAGAGAGCCATAGTTGCAACAACCGCATCCTTGTCTCTTGCATGTGTTCCGATCAGGCATCCGTAGCTCTCCTCAAATCCGAAGAGGTATGTTCCCTTGCCTGTCTGCTCAAATCTGAGGATCTCGCGTCCGATGTTCTTGAAACCTGTGAAACACTCGATGAGATCTGTTCCATAATACTTTGCTATAGCATCTACCATGTTGGTAGTAACGATAGTCTTGATGATTGCTCCGTCTGCCGGAAGGCTGCCATTCTTCTCCTTCATCTGGCTTACCTCATACTCACAGAGTAAGCTTCCTGACATGTTACCTGTGAATACCTTGTACTCACCTGTCTTGGAATCCTTTGCGTAGCATCCAAGTCTGTCCGCATCAGGGTCTGTTGCAAGAACGAGATCTGCGTCGACTTCCTTTGCCAGCTTGAGTGCCAGTGTAAATGCTTCCTTTGCCTCCGGGTTTGGATACTCAACAGTTGGGAACTCTCCATCCGGAAGCTCCTGCTCTGGTACCACATATACATTCTCGAAACCGATCTCCTTAAGAATCCTTCTTACAGGGATGTTGCCTGTTCCGTGAAGTGGTGTGTACACTATCTTGAGATCCTTACCATACTTGTCAATTGCATCCTGATTGAGAATGAGCTTCTTGAGCTCGCCCATGTATGCGTCATCAACCTCTGAACCGATAGTTACAAGAAGCCCCTTCTTCTTTGCCTCTACCATGTCCATGGTCTTTGTATCTGCGAAATCTGTGATGGCCTTTACCTCGGCCATGATTCCCTGGTCATGAGGTGGTGTGATCTGTGCGCCATCCTCCCAGTATACCTTATATCCATTGTACTCTGGTGGGTTGTGTGATGCTGTTACATTGATACCAGCTACACAGTCCAGATATCTCACTGCAAATGAAAGCTCAGGTGTCGGTCTAAGTGACTCGAATCTGTAAGCCTTTATGCCATTTGCTGCCAGGCAGAGAGCTGCCTCCATAGAGAACTCAGGTGACATTCTTCTTGAATCATAAGCTATTGCCACACCTTTGTCCTGCTTGCCCGCCTTGATGATGTAGTTTGCAAGTCCCTGTGTAGCCTTGCGCACTACATATATGTTCATTCTGTTAGTACCAGCTCCGATGATGCCTCGAAGTCCGGCTGTTCCAAATACAAGATCACAATAGAATCTTTCTTCTATCTCTTTCTCGTCGTCCTTGATCGCTAAGAGCTCATCCTTGGTTTCCTGACCAAACAAAGGATTGTTCACCCACTGCTCATACACGTCCTTGTAATTATAATCGCTCATCATTTTGCCTCCTGTGAAATCTATTGCTTTATGTTACCCATAGAGCATCCTACAAATGGAAAACACACACGAAAAAACCATCTGTAAAATACATCACAATTCAGTATCACGTGTCTAACTCAATTATTATCCACGCCCCAACATTATACTCTTAATTTGTCAGCTTGTGAAGTCCATAGGTATCGTTAATTTCACTCAAAATTTTGAGCTTTTCTTGGTCATCTTCGATAACTTTTTGGAGTTTTTCCATCAAAACCGGGGATATGTAGCTCTTTCTGGTGTTCATATACCGGTTACTTATCTTCCAGAACTTCTCCGGGAAACTGTACATAAGATATATGAATTCATAATCCTCATGTTCAAGATAATTGATCTGACTGTACGCACTCAAAATGTCCTTCGCCATGGTGATATCATACCTGTTCTTCTCCATGGCTTTGCGGAGAAACTGGTACAGATCCATGAGCTGGTATCCCACATGGAACCGGTCAAAATTTATGGTTGCTATGTATCCATCACAGAACATCACGCTGTGATAATTATACGAGCCGTGACAATAGCCAAGCCATTTGTCGTTGTATGTGAAATTATCCTGAAACAGCGACAGGCACTTCTCTGCCTGGCTGTAAAAATAATCAAATGTCTTTATGTACATCATCTCAAAGTCATTCTTCAGGGTTCTCCTGCTGACAAAATTTCTTATCCTGCGAAGCTCATTTACCTTTCTGTCCAGATTTCCCGGAGTTTTTTTTGTGTATGACGTATTCTCCTCCATGTACAGTTCCCTTCCGGCTCTGTGAAACCACGCCAGATTTATAACCGCTTTCTCAAGATCCCTTATACTTGATGCATTACACTCCCGCCCTTGGAAATATTCCCTGCACACAAATGGATTTCCATACCTGTCGCAGGTCACCAGCTCGTCTTCTCTGTTGGCCACGACCCGGTCTATATTACAGAAGCCCTTTTCATATATCTTATCCTTGAATTCCTTCTCCTGCTGAAGCCTCTCGTCAGTTCCATTCAGTGATGACACCTGTCTGACCCCCTTGTCCGTCATCAGGATCACAGCACCTCTGCCTCTGCCCGTTCCCTGTACTTCCATATCGTATGCTTCATACACTTCACCCATTTTTTCAGCCAAATAAAAACCCCCTCCTACAACCATCTCTTGGCAGCATAACTGCCTGCTAAGTAATTGTATGAGGGGATGTTAAGTTTCATTCTTAAGTTGTAACTTTTTATTTGTCTGTTTTACGACGGGTATCGCTGATGCCTACATCTGCTTTACCTGATCCAGCAGATATTCCCTGCCGTTCTTCTCCGGGTCTTCTATAACCATATCCAGCAGTTTCTGAAGTATCTCGCCCATCTGAGGTCCCGGCTTTATTCCCAGCTTTATGAGGTCTCCGCCATTTACCTTGAGGTCCTTGATCCTGACGCAGTCAGCATCTGCCACGATCTCTTCATATTTCTTCTCAAGCTCCGCAAGCTGGCTCTGTCTCTCCTCCAGCTTGTAATCGCTCTGGGCAGCCATATCGGCTTTCTTGATCTCGATTATATATGGGAAGAAATCCTTTCCAACCTCTCCGAGAAGCTTCCTGATGGTATTCTTCTTCGGAACGCAGCCCATGCCAAAGTCATGCCATCTCACCAGCTTGCACACGTCCTTGATGGTATTGTTGTCAAACTTCAGTCTTCTGAGAACCGCCTCCGCCAGTGGAACTCCAGCGATCTGGTGGTCGTAAAAGTGATCTGTTCCATTCTCGTCCACAGTGTGTGTGGATGGCTTGCCTATATCGTGGAGAAGCGCCGCCCATCTCATGGTGACGTCAGCTCTTATATTTTTAACCGCCTCAATGGAGTGTACACCCACATTGTATCTGTGATACTGGTTGTTCTGTGGCTGCTCCATCATCTTGTCAAATTCAGGAAGGATATATGCAGTGATACCTGTAACATAGGCCTCGAGCAGCTTGTCCGGATGATCTGATACAAGAAGTTTTGTCAGCTCAACCCTGATTCTCTCTGCACTTATATCCTTAAGGTATTGTGCCTGGATGATCATAGCCTTTCTGGTATCTCTCTCTATGTCAAATCCAAGCTGTCCCGCAAATCTTATGGCTCTGAGTATCCTAAGTGCATCCTCATCGAATCTGTCCCTTGCCACACCGACAGCTCTTATAACCTTGTCATTCAGATCCTGCACACCGCCAAACATATCTATTATGCCCTTGCTGTGGCTGTACGCCATGGCATTTATGGTGAAGTCTCTTCTCTTCAGATCCTCCTCAAGGCTGGCTGTGAACTCCACCTGATCCGGTCTCCTGTGATCACTGTACTCTCCATCTATCCTGTACGTCGTGACCTCATAGCCTTCCTTGCCCATCATGACTGTTACGGTTCCATGCTCTATTCCTGTATCTACGGTTCGCCTGAATATCTCCTTGACCTGCTCAGGTCTGGCAGATGTGGTGATATCCCAGTCCCCCGGCTCTCTTCCGAGTATGCTGTCTCTCACGCAGCCGCCGACTATATAGGCCTCATAGCCTGCTGCCTCAAGACCCTCTATAACTTTATTTGCTCCCTCTGGAATGTCTATTCTCATATATCTTCTCTCCGCATCTTTATATCTGTAAAATAATAACTTCTCCAGCAAGATGCTGAAGAAGTTATTATCGCAAATCAGCATGGAAAGGACACGGAAAACGCAACCTTTAGATTTGAATACCATCTTCTTGGCCGGCTTGCCGCAGTGTACACATACATCTGAAAGATGCTCCTGTGCAAATGGCATACATCTTGTGGATGCTCCTGTCTCATCCTTGATAGCCTCCTCACAAGCTGTCTCGCCACACCACATAGCCTTTACAAAGCCCTGCTCGTTGTCGATGATATTCTTGAACTCATCCCAGTTAAGCGCTGCATGTGTATGTGAATCTCTGTGAGCCTTTGCTCTCTCGAACATATCCTTCTGGATAGTCTCAAGAAGCTCTCCAACCTTTGTATCTATCTCATCAAGTGATACTGTGATCTTCTCTCTTGTGTCACGGCGTACCAGAACTGCCTGATTGGCCTCGATATCCTTTGGTCCGATCTCAACTCTGATAGGAATACCTCTCATCTCCTGCTCTGAGAACTTCCAGCCTGGGCTCTTGTCGCTGTCATCGACCTTTACTCTGAATGCTCCAAGCTTCTCACGGAGCTCTGCTGCCTTCTCAAGCACTCCTGCTTTCTTCTGCATGATAGGAATGATCATGACCTGAGTTGGAGCAACCTTTGGAGGAAGTACAAGACCTGAATTGTCTCCGTGAACCATGATGATGGCTCCGATAAGTCTTGTTGTCATACCCCATGATGTCTGATGAACATACTTGAGCTTGTTGTCCTTGTCTGTAAACTGTATTCCAAATGCCTTGGCAAATCCGTCTCCGAAGTTATGGCTTGTTCCTGACTGGAGCGCCTTGCCATCGTGCATAAGTGCCTCTATTGTGTATGTTGCCTCTGCTCCTGCGAACTTCTCCTTCTCTGTCTTCTGTCCACGGATAACAGGCATAGCCAGTACATCCTCACAGAAGTCTGCATACAGATTCAGCATCTGTATTGTTCTTGCCTCAGCCTCCTCGGCTGTTGCATGTGCAGTGTGTCCCTCCTGCCACAGGAACTCTCTTGAACGAAGGAATGGTCTTGTCTCCTTCTCCCAACGCATAACTGAACACCACTGATTATATACCCTTGGCAGATCACGATATGACTGGATATCATTCTTGTAGAAATCACAGAACAGAGTCTCTGATGTAGGTCTTACACACATACGCTCTGTGAGTGGATTGAGTCCGCCATAAGTAACCCATGCTACCTCAGGTGCAAATCCCTCAACGTGATCCTTCTCCTTCTCAAGAAGGCTCTCTGGAATAAGCATAGGCATGTACACATTCTCCACGCCTGTTGCCTTGAATCTCTCATCAAGCTGCTTCTGTATAAGCTCCCAGATTGCATATCCTGCGGGCTTGATAGCCATACATCCCTTCACGTTGGTATATGCGATAAGTCCTGCCTTGAGGACAACGTCAGTATACCACTGTGCAAAATCTTCATCCATGGAAGTAATAGCTTCAACCATCTTCTTATCGTTTGCCATCTTATTTATCTCCTTAATTCTAAAACATTCTTTATCTGCTGCATAGCTGAACTACCTAATGCATACACTCTTTAATCTACAAAATTTCAGGACGTATGTCAACACGAAACATGCCAACATCCGCCCTGTAAATACCATTTTAACTAAAACTCATCCAGATCCAGAATGGCAAATGCTCCGCCCTCCGGCTCATGCTTGAACACCATGTGTTCCCCTGTTGTCGGATGGTCAAATTCCAATCTGGACGCGTGAAGTCCTATCTCCTTGTACTTCTTCTTTGTCTTCTGAAATTTAGGATTGTACTTTGTGTCACCCCAGATTCCACACTTTCTCTTTGCAAACTGTGCCCTGATCTGATGATGTCTGCCTGTGATAAGCTCCACCAGCACGTATGTGAGAGTTCCCTCGTCTGTATCCATAACGTCAAGTACCTCATACTCAAGCTCAGAATACTTTGCTCCCGGTGTATCCTTGTCCACAACCTTTGTCACGTTGTCCTTTGTGTCATGGAAAAGGTAATCCTTCAGCATACCCTGATCATTTGGAAGTTCTCCTGTAAGTATTGCCTGATAGTACTTGAGCATGGTGCCATCCTCGCTCTGCTTTGAGAGATTTGCAGCCGCCTCAGGAGTCTTGGCAAATACCATAACTCCGCCTACAGGCCTGTCCAGTCTGTGAATAGGCACAAGATATGGCTCCTCTTTTCTGTTCTCCTTCTCGTATATCCTGAGCTTGAGCATACTCACCATGCTCTCTGAATTGGTCTTGTCCGGCTGAGTTGGCACACCACATGGCTTTACAGCCACGATTATATCATTATCCTCATGTAAAATGTTTAATTTCATTTGTTTTCTCCTCATTCGCCGTCTGGGGCTTTCTTATCACATCCTAAACCTATAGCCCACGCCCCACACAGTCTCTATGTACTGTGGATTCGATGTGTCAAATTCAATCTTCTCTCTGATCTTCTTGATATGAACAGTAACCGTGGCTATATCTCCTATGCTGTCCATATTCCATATCTTGCTGAACAGCTCATCCTTAGAAAATACCTTGTTTGGGTTGCTGGCAAGGAAGCACAGTATATCGAACTCCTTATTCGTAAATACCTTCTCCTCGTTATCAACATACACTCTTCTGTCCGTCTTGTCTATCTTAAGACCTCTGATCTCGATGACGTCATTCTTGAGTGCCGTTGAACCAACAAGTCTCTCGTATCTGGATATGTGCGCCTTGACTCTTGCCACCAGCTCACTTGGACTGAATGGCTTTGTGACATAGTCGTCAACTCCCAGACCAAGACCTCTGATCTTGTCTATATCATTCTTCTTGGCTGTTACCATGATGATCGGAATATCCTTCTTCTCCCTTATCTGTCGGCATATCTCAAATCCATCCACCTCAGGGAGCATGAGATCCAGAAGGATAAGACTGTATTCCTCATCCAATGCCTTCTCAAGACCCTTAAGTCCATTTGTCTCTATCTCTACCTCGAAATCATTGAGCTCCAGATAATCTCTCTCAAGCTCTGCAATACTAAGCTCATCTTCTATGATCAATATCTTACTCATCTGTATCTCTCCTTTTCTTTAGTGAATTTATGATCTGCAATGATCCTTTTCTCTGACCATCCTTTTTCTGATTGTCTTTTCTCTGATCATCTTTTTTCTGTGTATCCTTTTTTACATTTGCCTGCTGTTCACCGCTGGCGTCAGAAGTATCACCCTCGATCTCCTCAACCTTTGGAATATACTTCTTCAGGGTAAATACTATCGTTGTTCCGACACCAAGCTGGCTTGTGGCATATATGTTGCCGCCGTGCTCCTCAACGATCTTCTTGCATATAGCAAGTCCAAGACCACTTCCGCCTCTTGACTGTCTTGCGCTGTCAGCTCTGTACATTCTGTCAAATATATGAGGCAGGCTCTCTGAATCTATTCCACGGCCATTGTCGCTTATGGATACCTTAACCTCCGCGTCATTGTCATATATGTTGATATCTATCTGTCCATATTCCTTATCGGTATACTTGATAGCATTTGTAATTATGTTGTTGATGACCCTCTTGAGCTGGTCAGGATCAACTATGACCTTCACATCGTCATCACAATAGTTCTTGTATGTGAGCGTCATGTTCTTGGAAAGGAGCGTCGTATATACCTCCTCCATACAGTCATCAAAATAATCCTTCACCGATACCCTGTGGAACTCATATGGTATGGCGTTGTTGTTGATATTCGTATACAGTGAAAGCTCATTGATGAGGCTGTCCATCTCATTTGCCTTGCTGTATATCATCTTCAGATATCTCTCCTGCTTCTCAGGGGTATCTGCAACTCCATCCATGATTCCCTCCACATAACCCTTGATGGTCGTGATAGGAGTACGGAGATCGTGTGATATATTGCTTATGAGCTGCCTGTTCTCTTCCTCATATCTCATCTTCGCCTTGGTAAAGTCTGACAGTTTCTGTCTCATATCCTCAAATGACTCACAGAGCTCACCAACCTCATCGACTCTGTTATCGCCAAAGTCTATCTTCTCGTCAAGGTTGCCTGAGCCCATACGCTCTGCTGCCTCCTTGAGCTTGACAAGAGGATTCACAAACTGCTGGTATACAAGGAATGCCACGACACCGCTCAGGAGCATCATCATTAGAACCATCAGTATGGAATAACCCATGATGGTTCCCCTGAACTTCGCCATATAATTACCATAGTATGTGAGCATGTAAATATCTACCTGACTTCCATCCAGCACATATGATACCTGGTTGCACAGATAGAATGACGGCTGGGTTATGAGATATTCCTGAACCTTTATATCACTGTTATTTCCGGTATCAATCGAATCACCATCTATCGCATTGATATTCGAACTGTTATCATTTCTCTTTAACTGCTCCTTCAAGCTCTCAGAAAAAGGATCAACGGAACTATATATGTACTCTCCACCCTTCTTCACTGCTATATGAGTATTTAATACCGAGCTCTTTTCATCCAGGGCATCTGCATTATCCTGGGTTGTATAGTATGAAGGATCCTTCTTCACCTTGCTTATAACTTCCTCACGCAATGTGGACAGAGATTTGTACACATCATTGACCGGATCGTCCTCCGAATATAAAAGCTGCAGTGAGTGATTACGGCCATAAGTTCCAGTGATAAAATATCGCCCTATGATAGCCGTACCTATAACCATGGACAATATCGCTGCTATCCATATAAAAATTATCGCTATCTTAACTTTCTTAGTAATCTTCATTCGTGTTAACTCCCATCTTACTAGCGCTAATTATAGCATTAATCCCTATTGTTAGTGTGTGAAGTTTTTATAAACTCTCTCTCTGTTTTCTTCTGAAAATGCCCTTTTTCTTCCTCTTTATCTCCGTTGCCGCAACCTCCTGTCTGGTCTGCTGAAGTTCTCTTATGGTGGCGTCAAGCTTTCTGTATCTCGCTTCCTCCTGATCCTCCTTCTCCTTCATCAGCACATCCATCTGTTTTACCACGTCATCGGACACCGCAGCGGACACTGACTGTGTTATCACCTTAAGGTTGTCCTTTATGGAGTTGCTGATTATCTTGTCCATGATATTCTGGAATTGTGCCATCTTGAAATCAACTATTCTTGAATCATCCCCCACATCGCTGCTCACCCTTATGGTTTCTATGGTCTTCTTCTCTGTATTTTCTCTCTCTGCGATAAGCTCCGTCACCGCATCATCCACATTTTTTTCCTCTGTGCTCTCTCCCTCGTCAAGAAGTTCATACATTCTGTGAACCATATCCTTTATCGCCTTGAGCTGTATCCCCTTATCCTTCAAAGTCTTAACCCTCTGAAGTATCTTTACATCCTTCTCACTGTAGCACCTGTGACCCATGTCATTTCTCTTGATATCGATCTCAAGCTCTTCCTCCCAATACCTAAGCACATGTGACTCAACCTCAACCTTGGCTGCTGCCTCACTTATACTGTAAACTCTCTCTGTCATCGTGTATATCTCCTCCTTGTCTCAGATCAGGTCCTGTCTTAAGTTATTTCCTGTCCTGATACAATTCTAAGGACTTTGATACACAGTCTCAACGCGAATCGTCCTCTAAATTTTCCCACTATACTCCCATACTTATCACATTCTGAACTTATTCGTGGCAAATAGAACTTTTTCAGTATTTTTAAACAGAAAAATCCCCTGCACATATCAGTTTGCCCTTATGTACAGGGGATAAATATCAGTTATTTATTTTTGTGATGACAAACTGTCCATCGTCGTTCAGTCTGAAATGTACATTTTTATAGTTTGTTCCAATTACATATTCGGAGCCGTCGTTGGTTTTTCTCAGATTATCCAGTGCATTCTCATCGTTCAGAGCCTTCATAAGAATGTCAGTGAACAGCGCCTTCTTATCAACATTCAACAGCTCATTTTCATTTGCTATGGACTGTCCACCACTTGTCTCCTGAGGATATAAAACCATATCCTTCATGGTCTCAAGATCTTCATCATTGAACACCTTCACGATCTTCTCAGCAAATGCTCTGCTGTCCGTCTCTATCTGCTGCTGGACATCAGCCCTGTCCGTATATCTGTTCTCAAATACTATATGTGACAGCACTTCATTGAGTACCTCATCACTGGCTGTGACGTATATATATAGCGAATAGTTAATTGTTCCATCGCTCCAGAAAGCTATACGTCCGGGAGTCAGAGTGTAATAAGTAGCACTGTATCCCTGGATGTTGCCGGTTATCATGTCACCATTGCTGGTGTTCTCAACGCCCGCCAGATCGTACATCTCGTATTTGCAGGAGCCTCTGAGTTCAACCTTCACTCCGCTGTACCTGAAACTCACGATACCTATGTCACCGGATATCTTGTACTTCACATCCGTTATCTCGGAACTGTTCTTATCCACATCGAGATACACTCCTATCTGAGTCATATCCTCCGCGGATTCAACATCACCGCTCTTTATCTGGATACCGGTACTCTCCTCCTGACCGTCATCCACCTTCCCGCATCCCATGCAGATACCTGCAAAACAGATGACCGCAATCATAAATAATATATATTTTCTGCCCATGTCCATCCACGACGCTTTTTTCATATATCTATTCTCTCCACATTGAACACGATATTACCATGCTATTCCCTTATGACATCCGTTCTCTCTACACTTGTATGCCATGGTTGGATCTGTAGGATCCCATGTATGGCTGTAATCAAGCTGAACTGATGTAGGCTTAGGGAACGGGCCGCTCTTATTGCTCTCGAATATAGTTACCTTTGTTCCAAGATCGCAGTTGTCATATATCCACTTTGCATCTCCTGCCTTAAGTCTTATACATCCGTGTGAGCATGTCGTTCCGAGCATGTTATAAGCGCTGACTGATAATGTGGTAGGATCCTCCTCTCCGTAATACACAGAGTGGAAAAGTATATCACCTGTTATAAGTGTATCCCACTGTCCATAGCATGGCCCCATCAGTGTCCACCATCTTCCCTTTGCCGGGGTACAGAATGTTCCAAGAGGTGTTGTGTCACCGCCTGAACATACAAATGCCTTTACCGGAATGATATATCCCTTGTTGCCATCCTTTGCATATACAGTCACAACATTTGTGGTCTTGTTGACCTTTATCTCATAGGAATCCTGTTTTCCGAGGATCTTATCAACATCTGTGAGTCTCTTGCCACCTCTGTTGAAATAGAACTTATATCCATTCGCATATGCCCACTTACTTCTGTACATGGCACCGCTCTTACTGAAGTAATAGTATGCTCCATCCACATATCTGTATCCGGTGAGTAATGTTCCCTTGACGCTTACGAAGTAACGCTTGCCGTTGTAATATTTCCAGCCTCTGCCCTTCACCAGTGCACCATTCTTGTCGAACAGATACAGCTTGCCATTTACCTTCTTAGGTCCTTTGTATGCAACACCTGAAGCGCTGTAATACTGTCTGTTTCCAAGCTTTGTAGTATACCATCCTGTATATGGCTTTCCATTGGAACCAAATCTGTATGTCACGCCATTTATCTTTCTGACACCCTCCGCAAGATAACCATTACTTGAGAAATTATAGTAATACTTGCTATTCTTTACCTTATGTGCACCCTTATAGGCTTTTCCATCAGAACCAAAGTAATACTTCTTACCCTTTATTTTCTTCCAGGTATTCACCAGTGCCTTGCCATTTGTTCTGAAGTAATAGTAATTATTCTGGATCTTGTTAAGACCTCTCACCATGCGGCCATATCTGTTAAAATAATATTTGTCGCCCTTGTATGTAAGGAACTTGCTCTTTAACGCCTTGCCGTTCTCATCGTAATAATATGTCTTACCGTTCTTGGTATACCAGCCCTTCTTATTCTTCACAGTGGCAGTTGCATCCGTCAATGTCGCAACACTCTCTCCGGCATCAGCCTGAGTCTCCGCAGCGTACACCGTGTACTGTCCGCCGACCCTGCTTTCTGACAGATTTGAGATTCCTGTCGCACAAGTTGACAACAATACTGCTGCCATTGTCAAAAACGCAATTTTTCTAAACTTTACCATATACTACCTCTCTTATTCCTCACATGGATTTTATTCATTCAAATGCTTCTGATACACTCTTCTCGTCTGCTGCCTTCTGATTCCTATACACATACCACACTCGACCATGGTCATGAGAAGTGCGGAACCTCCCGAGCTTATGAAAGGAAGAGTGACACCTGTATTCGGAATTACATTTGTCGCAACGCTTACGTTGATCACTATCTGGCATACAAGGTGTACCATCACACCTATGACCATCATGCTTCCAAATACGTTCGATGACTCTTTAACTATAACATACATCTGGTATAACAGATAGCCATACAGAAGAAATAACATGATTGCTCCTGCCACACCAAGCTCCTCGCAGATTATCGCGAAGATCATATCATTCTGGGCCTCCGGTATAGCCGAAAGCTTCTGTGTTCCATTTCCAAGTCCCTTGCCGAAGAAAGATCCGCTTCCTATGGCATACAGCGACTGTATGACCTGATATCCTGCACTCTTCTCATATTTCTCTGTGTACAGCCATCCCAGGATTCGCTTTGCACGGAAGTTGTCATTTGACAGAAGTTCTTCCTCCGTAGGCAGGTAGCTCGTGGCTACCTTCACATAGACCACCGCCACCACCACAGCTATCAGCAATATTCCCAAATGCAGTTTCCAGTTCTTGCTGGCTATAAATGTTGAACAGTAACATATTCCAAGAACGACCAGACACGAACTCAGGTTTGTGGATATGACGAGCAGAAGTCCCGCCTGGAGTCCCACAAGCACCCACAGTATTATGACAGTCTGCCACTTATGCATCTCTCTCCATTTGCTGCTTATAAATGAAGCTATGAATATGATCATGAGAGTCTTCACTATATCAGCGATCTGGATTCTGAATGGTATGTGAGGGATCTGGATCCATCTCGTCGCACCATTTACATTTACTCCCAATGGCGTGAGAAGCAAAAATGTCAGTATCAATGACAGAAAATATGCAGGCCATGTAAGCTTCTTATACAGACCGTATGGGAAAAACGCCAATCCCCATATTGCCAATGCTCCGAAAACGATAAACACCAACTGGCTTCTGAAATTGCTGGCAGCCGTGCCGTAACTGGATGCGCTGAATATCATTATCAGTCCAAATGCCAGAAGGAACGTTATAGCAATTATCATCTTATATATGGTTCCCGATGTATATCTGCTTTTTTCTTTGCCCGTGGAGTTATCCACAACTGATGTATCACTCATATACAAATCTCCATCTATCTGTTCATTATCTCTTTTATAAATTTATACGCACTTATCACATCTGTGTCAAATATATCCAGGCTGTCCCTGTATTCTGGTTTCTCTATCGCTCCTGAATCACAGCCGATATGCATGCTTCCATCACTGTCCCCGCTCCACGCAAGATCAATGCTGTTACCCTTATCATATCCGGTGATCTCCGCATTTTTTCTGAACACGGCATCTCCAACCTGTATACCAAGAATTGCATCACTTCCAGACAATCTAAGCTCCAGCGATGCACTTATACTGACAGGCTTCATGGAATCCATGAGATCGGCTGCCGATATATCCACATCAAACACCACTCCTGTCTCTCCGTCACTGCTCACATCCCTCTTTTTTATCACAAGATGGTTGTCAGAATTGTCAGTAACAGTGAACTCATACGACTGTGCTGTATATTTGTCTCCGTAAAATGTCAGCGACATGCTCATATTCCTGTCGGACACATGATCCGCATACAGCTTGACCAGCTCATTTTTACTGTTCACAGCAAAATAGAGCGTGATATCCCTGCCGTCTAACATTTCATCCACAAATTGCTTTATATCATGTACCAATTCTGCCGTATTGTCAATGGTATCTATCTCCGGTATGTATTTGCCAAACATGTCATACACTTCCTGAAGATCTATATCATGTGTGCCAAAACATTCATCCAGATAACTATAGAAATCATCCACATTGAAGATGACCGAGTACACCTTGCAGTCCTGTGTACTATCCCCAGTAACCACAGTCTGTTTTCCCTCACTCGTACCCTCCATATTGAAGAAATACTTAAGTGTCTTCTGGATAATATCTGTCTGGATATCGTCACCGTTGATGTCCGCATAATTATTTGCAGCCATCCTCATACAGTTCTCATAGGCAGTGCCAAATGAGTACACTGTGTCGCTGTCTATCCCAAGCAGTGATACCACCTGAGAATTGCTCATGTTCGTGATGAGATTGTCAGCGTACTGTATTCTGATTGCCATATCATCTATATATATGAGAGAAGTCCTCTTATTTGCATAGAGCTTGAATGTCTTGTCATCAACTCCTGCCTCCGCAAGAAAATTGTGATCCGAAGCACTTCTCTTCAGCGATATGTCAACGCTGTGATCAGAATTATCCTCAAATGAAAAGCTCTGACTGCCATTTATCATGTTCATACCCATGTCAAATGTGCCATACTGCTGATTCATCTCCGACTCTCTGGAAGAATTGATGGTATTTACCATGGCCTCCACAAGCTTTATCTGAGGTTTTCTCATAAGATGAAAAAAAATAATTGCAACAACTGCTGCCATCAGAATGATGACAGTCGCTGTTATTCCAATTATTCTTTTAAGTAGTTTATTATTGTTTTTTTTGTGCATATGTATCATGATTTTCATTCAACCAGGCTATGGCCTCACACAATCCTTCCTCGGAAAAATCAAACTGCTTCGATCCCTTCTGTTCATCCGGTGTGACCTCAAAACAGAATGGCTCCGGCCATATAAATGCCGTGAGTACAGTCTTTGTCTCCTTCGGTGCATCTTCCTCTGTCTGATCTTTTTCACCCTCCGGCTCAATCTCCACAACATCCTTCTGTATCATGTAACGGATACCCTTGTCACTGCCCTTAAAAGGCCGCGACTTGTAGAATTCCAGAGCCAGCAATTCAGGTCTGTTTATCACATATATCACCCTGTCTCTTTACTTTATTGTGAACGGATATACCTCTATGATCTTCTTGGTTGTCTCGTTCTGAAGATACAGATATGTTACACCCTTAGGTGCACTGTCACCTGATATCTTGACCCATGTTGACCAGCCGTCAACCACAGGATCTGAGAATGTTATGACGTCAGACTTGTTTCCATCCGCATACACAACGTATCCCGATATCTTCATAGAGTCATCACCGTCAAATCCAAATGACGTATGAATATATATATCTGATCCATCCTTTGTCTTGATGCTGTTAGATCCCTTATCAAGATCTTTTTCACTGCTGTTTACAAATGATTCTATATTCCACTTCACAAGCTCTGAATACAGCTTCTGAGCCTTCTCGTTGCCGTCGTATCTGAGTTCTCCGAGATATGTCATTGTAGTCTCATTGGCTGCGTTCTTATTTGCATTTGCAAATGCAAGCTTTCCATTTGCTATCTTCTTGGACACATCAGTCTTGACTACCTTCTCATAGTAATCAACTGACTTCTTGTATTCCTTATCCTTGTATGCCTGGGCTCCAAGTGCCTGATAACACTTGTCTTTCTCAGCTACACAGTCCTTGTAATCCTTGTCCACCTTATCATAGCTCTTGATGGCATTCTCGTAATCCTTGTTCTTGTAATACTGCTCTGCCTTCTTGTATGTACACTCACTGGCCTTGTTCTTGTAGTCATCAAATTCTGACTTCATGTACATATCATACGCATCGTCATATTTGCCGCCGTCGAGCAGCTCTGATGCCTTGTTGTAATAGCACTTTGCAAGAAGAGTCTGGGAATCGCTGTACTCCTCTATGGTTGACAGAATACTGATGGCGTCATCGTACTTCTTGGCTGTTATAAGTGCCTCCGCTTTCTTATATGTACACTCGATAACCTTGTCCGATGCATCCTTGTATGAGCCTGCGTTGTTGAATGCATCTATGGCTGCATCGTAGGATGCCGCATTCATCTGATCCATTCCCGCATTGTAATAACACTGATAAGCCTTATCAAATGCGTCATCGCTGCTGAAACTCTCCTCGTCACCGTCAGATGACTTGCTGTAGTTCTCTGCAGCCTTTCTGCTGTTGCCTGACTTCTTATAATATTCAGCCGCCTCAAGGTTCTTGCCTTCTTTTTCAAGACCCTCGGCATACTCATAATAAGCGTCTCCGTTTGCCTTTGTATAGGAATCCTTGAATTTTCCAAGATCCTTATACAGTGTCACGGCCTCTTCAACCTTTCCCTGGTCCATGAGGTCGTTGGCCTCGTTATACTTTCTAAACTTTGGAACAAATATAAATGCAAAGACGCCTATAGCGATGACGATAACCACTGGTATAGCTATGAGTGCGGCCTTTGCACCCTTGCTCATACCCTTCTTCTCGCCCTTTTTCTTTATCATTATATCGGCGCCTTCCTGTGGCATTTTCTGAGGTTGTGGCATTCCCATCTGAGGCTGCTGCGGTGGCACAGGATTACCCTGTGGCTGCTGCATCATCTGAGGCATGCCCTGTGTTCCGCCTGTCAGGACAGTTGTGCTGTCATCGTCCTCATCGACATCCGGCTCACTTGTAAGCACAGTTGTGCTGTCGTCAACTTCCGGCTCTATCAAAGGAAATTCTTTTCCACAGACAGGACACTTTCTTACGTTCTCCCCCAATTCACAACCACAATTATCACAATACATATCTCTTCCTCCATCCTTACGGATCAACCTGATTTATTACATTTATCGAACTCCATATTTAAGAATTTATCCTGAATATGAACTCCTCATTTGAAAGCCTTATCACACTGTTATCAGGGATAGCCACATCAACATTGCTGTACACCTGAGTTCCGTTCAGGAATGTATGGTTTGTTGAGTTGTTATCTCTCAGATAATGTGTTCCATTGATACTGGTGATATAGGCATGTCTTCTACTTATAGACTTATTTCCTGTTACCTTATAGTCAACACCCTGATCAGCCTTGCCAATACAGAATACCTGTTTATTAATCTGAACGCTCTCACCCGTAGTCTTTCTGGTGAGGGTCGGCTTGCTGCCTGTGACAAGTGTTCTGTTGCTGAACAGTGTTGTAGGTGGCTCCTCATCCGGCTGCTCGCTAAGTCTCTTGGCTTCCTCCGCCTTGAGCTTTGCAAGGCCTGCCTGTCTCTTAGCCTCCTCAGCATTCTTGCGGGCTGCAAATTCTGCCTGCATTCTAGCCTCCTCAGCATGCATCTCCTGCTCTCTGGCACGTCTTATCTCATCTGCATACTGCGATGAAACCTTCTCTGCCCTGATTCGCTCCTCCTCGGCATTCCTGAACATTTCTTCAGCCTTAAGCCTCTCACTGTCATCGGAATTGCCCTGATATGAGTACATATCCTGAGCTGTGAGTACCGCTGTCTGCTCATAATCCTTTGCCTCAGCAGTGACCTTCTGTCTCCATATCTCGGCTTCGACCCTTGCCGCCTCGGCCTTCATACGGGTCTCCTCTGCCTGTCTGGCAACTTCCGCCTGATACTTTGCTTCCTCTATCTGTCTCTTTACCTCATTCTCGGCCTGCATTCTTGCCTCTTCAGCCTTTCTGGCTGCCTCCTCGGCTTTGTGGATTGCAAGCTCTTTATTATTCTCATTTGAAGTGAGTACCTTACTCTTGTCCTTTTCACCCTGTATTATAAGGAGCTGACTTGATGCTCTGAGATCTGACACGAATTCATTGAAATGAAATGCATCAAACTCCCTGTGATCGTTGAAATAATCAACTATCTGGTTAGCACATTCTATGGCTGGTGTGTGTGCATATACAAATCCTGACAAGATGCTCTTCACAAACTCCCCAATGTCCTTCTTGTCAAATTTGCTTTCAAATGGAAGATACAGAAGCTGTATGGAGAAGTCACTAAATCTCACATACATATAATTCGTATCCCACACTACCTTCTCGAGTGCTAGTCCATTCTGTATGACTGACACAAGCTGCTTGCTTATGCTGAATATGTATTCCACCAGTTCATCCCTGAAAACCGGTTTCTGCATTATCTGACTAAGACTCATATCCCCATCTATTGAGAATTCGAGTTTTCTTTCCCCCTTAACAAACACTTCCCTGCACATGCTTGTGTTGCCTGCAAAAGGCACATTATAGGCATTCATTTCATATTTGCTAATAGGAGTAACCTGATCAAGTTTGTATTCAATTTTTATTGAATCTTTTAAAATTTGAGTCATACCCCACCTCCTACTATTTCAATAGCCAATATACCTCTACAGTATAACAGACAAAAAAAGCATATTCAAGGTTACAAAAAAAGGAAGATATATATTACATATATCTTCCGCTTGAGAGGTGCGAGCCGGATTTGAACCGGCGATGACGGTGTTGCAGACCGGGGCCTTACCACTTGGCTATCGCACCATATTATTTAATTAAAGCTCCCCGAGTAGGGCTCGAACCTACAACCCCTCGGTTAACAGCCGAGTGCTCTACCATTGAGCTATCGAGGAATAACGTCATAAGCATCTCCAAAAAAGGAAACGCAGAAGGAGGGATTTGAACCCTCGCGCCGCGCAAACGGCCTACACCCTTAGCAGGGGCGCCTCTTCAGCCACTTGAGTACTTCTGCAAAATGCCTAAATAAAAATCTCCTACCAAAGAGTATTTAATTTTTGACGCTTGTTTATAATACCAAACCTGGCAGTGAATGTCAAGGAGTTTTTACAAGAAAATAATAAGCCTAAAATCGACAAAAAAGGCGGATACTTTTTTGTATCCGCCCTCTTATCGTTTTGTAGATGTTTCTTACTATCTTATCTATAGTAGTAACTGCATCTTATATACTCACAAGCCTGTCCTCTGTAGGTCTTTCCTCTTACCTTGACAACAGGGATAACATATACTCCAAATGTAGAATATGCCTTAAGACCTCTTATTGTATAAGAGCTGCTCTTAGCACTTACCTTTTTCTTTATCCATTTTGCATTTGAAGCGTATGGATTCTTTGTATAGTATACAAGATAATACTTTGTATTTGCTACCTTCTTCCATTTTACCTTTGCAGCAGTGCTGCTTACAGAAGTTACATTACTCTTCTTTACACATGCCTGAGGTATGATTGTCTTGAATGCTGACCAATTGCTCCAGCACTTAGCACCACCATTTGCCTCTTTGTATGCACGGATTCTTACCTTGAATCCCTTGTTGTTGATTGCCTTACGAACCTTTGCGTTGTTGATCTTAACGCTGGTCTTTGTTGTAGCCTTTGTTGTGTATAATCTGGTCTTTCCGTTGAGAGAGTAGATCTGAACCTGATATCCTGTAGGATAGTCATAGTTTGGATTTGCCTTCCATCCGATTGTTATTACATTTCCACTCTTAGCTGGACTCCATATAAGAGTTCCTGCCTTTGCATCGGCAACATACTGTGGGTTAACAGGTGCTGAGTAGAGTGTACCTGTTGACTGTCCATAACCAAGTGCTATGTAGTTTGACTCTGATCTCTTATATGAATATACATAATATCCACTGTAGTGGGTTCCGGCCTGTGCAGGTACAGTTGCCTTGTTTGTAGTAACGTTGTACTGAGCCTCAACCTTTGAACCACTGATCTTGGCAACTACATATCCTGTTACACCTGAAACGCTGTTCCACTGTAAACCAATCTTGTTCTTTGTGCCTGAAGTCTGCTTTATTGACTTATAATTTACATTCTCAGGAGTTGTTACAACCTGAAGTGGATCTGACTGTCCAACAAGCTGCTTGTTGACATATGTCTGAACTATTACATAGTATGCTCTGCCGGCCTGAAGATTGTAAATATACTTCTTATTTGATGTTGAAGTATAAGAACTTAATGCCTGATATCCTGAAGATCTATCCTGGGATAAATACACTAAGTATTCCTCTCCATAATTACCGCTCCACTGAACTGTGACACTTGTCTTGGTATCATCTGTCTGCTGAAGATTTGTTACTGCTCTTCCTGATGCTGCCGATGCTGTTATTGTCATTGCAAAGAGCATGATTGACATGATTGCAAGGATCAATAACGATCTGTTGAAAACTTTTTCTCTTCTCATTAAATCTCTCCTTTTTCTTCTTTCCCTTGTTAATACAACAATTAATTTAATATGAGACTAACTCATATTAAAAGTTTACAAGTTTAATATATTTTAGTCAACATTATTGTGACTGTAATATTCAACAATTATTTTGTGCATTTTTGCTAATTCATTGTTGAGATTCTGTATACTTTTTATTTTATTCCTGTATTATTTATTCTGCTCAATATAATCTTTTACCGCTGTTTCATACAGGTTGTGTCCCTCTGAATCTATAACCACAATAGCTGGGAAATTCTCCACTGTCATCTTCCTTATAGCCTCTGTTCCGAGATCATCGTATGCAATCACCTCGGATTTCTTGATACATTTGGAGAGAAGCGCTCCTGCACCACCAACGGCTGCCAGATACACAGCCTTGTTGTCGATTATTGCCTGTATAACCTCCGGGCTTCTCTTTCCCTTTCCTATCATTCCACACAGACCCTTGCTGAGAATGAGTGGAGTGTATTTGTCCATTCTGCTACTGGTTGTCGGTCCCGCCGATCCTATGACCTGTCCAGGCTTTGCCGGTGTCGGTCCGAGATAATATATCACATTGCCGTTAAGGTCTATAGGAACTATGCCCTTCTCATATAACTCAGTTCCACTGGCGTCCACGTATCCTGATTCCATGATTGAATCATACATTCTCTTGTGTGCGGCATCCCTGGCACTGTACACTATCCCATCTATATATACATAATCCCCTGCCTTAAGGGTCTTTACCTCTTCTCTGTCAAATGGTGCCTTTATATGTCTATCCATGATGAACCTAACCTCCTCCTATAATACTCTCGTAACGTGTCTGTTCACATGACAGCACATATTAACTGCCAGTGGCATTCCGGCTATGTGAGTGGCATATGTCTCTATGTTCACAGCCAGTGCCGTGGTCTTTCCTCCAAGACCGCCAGGTCCTATTCCGGTGTTGTTGATCATCTCCAGAAGCTCACTCTCTATCCTTGCTATATGCTCTCTGTCTGAGTGAACTCCGACCTTTCTTGTAAGAGCCTTCTTTGCAAGCTTCGCAGCGAGCTCAAAGTCTCCTCCAAGACCCACACCTACAAATACGGGAGGACATGCATTTGGTCCGGCATCCTTTACAGCCTGAAGAACAGCAGCTTTCACACCCTCTTCTCCATCTGCCGGCTTGAGCATGTACACCTTGCTCATATTCTCGCTTCCAAATCCCTTTGGAGCTATAGTTATCTCTATTTTATCTCCCGGAACTATATCATAATGTATGATTGCCGGGGTATTGTCCTTTGTATTTTCTCTGATAAGAGGATCCTTTACCACTGATTTTCTCAGGTATCCGTCAGTGTATCCCTGTCTCACACCTTCGTTTATGGCATCAGTTATGTTCATTCCTTCTATATGTACATCCTGTCCAACATTCACAAAGAAAACAGCCATTCCCGTATCCTGACAGATAGGAATATCATTCTCCTTTGCTATATCCAGATTCTCACATAACTGTCCAAGTATCTGTTTTCCGAGCGGACTGTCCTCAGATTCTACTGAATCCCTGACCGCCTTCTCCATATCCTCAGACAGATTTACATTTGCTTCGATACACATCTCCCTTACATTTCTGGTAATCTCTTCTGCTGCAATAACTCTCATCTCTTCACCGCCATTTTATAAATTTGTTTTAATCATCCAGGAACGTATCATCGTTCTTTTTGTAGTTTGGATCTCTCCTGTTCATGATGAATTTGTATATGTATAACACCACTGTAAATATCGCAACAACTATGATCATCGCCGCCAATATATATATGATGTTCATTATACTGTAAGAAAGTTCCGACGCCTTCTCGGAGCTCTGGAATATGTCCAGTTTTCCCTCCGTTGTTGCCTCTGTAACTGTAGACGCAGCCGTTGTAGCCGCCGATGCCACCACCTGTATCACATTCGCCGTCATGCCTTTTACCCCCAATAATTTTGTTGTATTTTCCCATAATTTCAATCTCTTTATAATAACCTTCAAAATCCTGCGTTCAGGATTATTTTCTCCCAATGTGTAATCCAAGATAAGTATATCATAACGGCTATTTGCACACAATCTGTAAACATCCATGGACATAAAAAAAGATGTACTGTCTTGCATATTACAACACAGTACATCTATCTTTATTTGTGATTATAATTACTCCTCTGAATTACTCTCGGCATCATTCTCCGTATCGTTCTCTACATTCTCTGATACTTCATTTTCTGCTGATTCTGGATTCTCTGAGTCCTCTGCCTCTTCATCTTCATCACTTCTTGCAAGCTTTGCAACAGATGCCACAAATGTGTTGCCATCCTTGCCGATATTCATAAGCTTGACACCTGAGGTTATTCTTCCTATTACAGTTATATCTGAACAATGCATTCTAATCATGATTCCCTCATTGGTCATCATCATAATGTCATGGTCATTTGTCACGGCCTTTGCGCTGACGATGTCACCGGTTTTATCGGTTATCCTGTAACATTTGACACCCTTACCGCCTCTCATCTGAGGGGCAAATTCTGACAGTTCAGTTCTCTTACCCATACCCTTTGTGGTTACGAAGAGCATCTCGTCGCCCTGAACATCAAGCTGCATTGCTATAACTTCATCGCCCTTGTCGCATCTTATTCCACGTACACCCATGGATGTACGTCCTGTGTCACGGACACATTCCTCATTGAATCTGATACACATACCCTTGGCAGTTACAAGGAATACATCATTCTCACCGCTCGTTGCCTTAACCTCTATTAGTTCATCTCCCTCATTCAGTGTTATGGCTGCCAGACCGGTCTTTCTTATATTCTCAAATGCCTCTATCTTGGTCTTCTTTACAATACCATTCTTTGTAGCCATCATGAGATACTTCTTGTCAAATCCGGCTATAGGGATTATGGCTGTTACCTTCTCACCAGGAAGAAGCTGAAGAAGGTTGACTATCGCAACACCCCTTGCATTACGTCCTGACTCAGGTATCTCGTATCCCTTCATTCTGTATACTCTTCCCATATTGGTGAAGAACATTATGAAGTTGTGGGTATTAGTAAGGAATATCTCATCGATTATATCGTTGTCGATGGTGTTCATTCCCTTGATACCCTTGCCGCCTCTGTTCTGTACCTTGAAGGTATCCTTTGGCATTCTCTTGATATATCCGAGCTTTGTCATGGAGATAACTATCTCTTCTCTCTTGATAAGCTCCTCATCTGTTATATCATCTGAATATGCAGTTATGGATGTTCTTCTCTCATCACCGTACTTGTCAGCTATCACTGCAAGCTCAGTCTTGATAACTCCGAGAAGCTTATTCTCATCTGCAAGTATCTCCTTGTACTCAGCTATCTTCGCAATAAGCTCATTGTACTCGTTCTCAATCTTCTCTCTTTCCAGACCTGTCAGAGCACGGAGTCTCATATCAACGATTGCTCCGGCCTGTGCCTCGGAAAGTCCAAATCTTTCGATCAGCTTTGCCTTAGCCTCTCCAACATTCTTTGAATTTCTGATGATCGTGATGACCTCATCTATGTTGTCCAGTGCTATGAGATAACCCTGTAATATGTGGGCTCTCTCCTCAGCCTTGTTCAGATCATACTTTGTTCTTCTTGTGACAACATCCTCCTGATGCTTCAGGTAATATGTGAGCATGTCCTTGATGTTGAGTATCTTAGGTACTCCATCCACCAGAGCCAGCATGATACATCCAAATGTATCCTGGAGCTGTGTGTGTTTGAAGAGCTGGTTGAGTATTACGTTGGCATTGACATCCTTTCTAAGCTCAATGACAACTCTCATTCCCTCTCTTGAAGACTCATCTCTTATATCTGTGATTCCATCGATTCTCTTGTTCTTGACAAGATCGACCATATTCTTTATAAGAAGTGATTTATTTACCATATATGGTAGTTCGGTTACAACAATGCGGTGCTTTCCGTTGTTCATTGTTTCGATTTCTGTGATTGCACGTACTTTTATCTTGCCTCGACCTGTTCTATATGCATCGTTTATTCCCTGTCTGCCCAGTATCTGTGCGCCTGTAGGAAAATCCGGACCCTTTACTATGTCCATGATCTCATCTATCTCTGTCTCACGTCCTTCTTCCACTCTGTTATCGATGATCTTTATGGCTGCATTGATAGTTTCCTTTAAATTATGTGGTGGAATATTGGTAGCCATACCTACTGCGATACCTGATGTACCATTTACCAATAGGTTAGGATAACGTGATGGTAGTACCACAGGTTCTTTCTCTGTACCATCAAAGTTAGGTGTGAAATCAACTGTATCTTTGTTTATATCTGCCATCATTTCCATGGATATCTTGGAAAGTCTTGCCTCTGTATATCGCATGGCAGCGGCATGGTCACCGTCGACCGATCCAAAGTTTCCATGTCCATCCACAAGTGGATATCTGGTATTCCACTCCTGAGCCAGCTTTACAAGTGCCTCGTATATTGAACTGTCTCCATGTGGATGATATTTACCCATTGTATCACCGACGATACGGGCACATTTACGGTGTGGCTTATCAGGTCCATTGTTAAGTTCTATCATAGAATGAAGTATTCTTCGCTGAACAGGTTTAAGACCATCTCTTACATCAGGAAGAGCTCTGGCAGCGATAACGCTCATGGCATAATCTATATATGAACGCTCCATTGTTTTTTTCAGACCAACTTCATCTATTTTATCAAAAATCTTATCGTCATCCATTTTTTGATTTCCTTTCTCTCGATATTGGTTATGTTTTATCACATTTATTTAATCAATATACTATATATCGAGATTCTTTACATACTTGGCATTTGTCTCTATAAACTCACGACGTGGTTCAACCTTATCTCCCATGAGTACATTGAATGTCATATCGATTTCTGACTCATCGTCATCATCAATTGCCACTCTGAGAAGAATTCGTTTTTCTGGATCCATGGTTGTCTCCCAGAGCTGTTCTGCATCCATCTCTCCAAGTCCCTTATATCGCTGTATCTTGTTGTTCTGATCTCTTCCGACTTCATCAAGTATACTGTTCAGCTCATCATCACTGTACGCATACCATACCTTCTTGTTCTTCTCCAGCTTGTAAAGTGGTGGCTGTGCCAGATATACATGTCCCTTTCTGATAAGATCAGGCATGAATCTGTAGAAGAATGTGAGGAGAAGAGTTGCTATATGAGCTCCATCCACATCGGCATCGGTCATGATGATGATCTTGTTATATCTGAGCTTCTCTATATTGAAGTTCTCATGGATACCTGTTCCAAATGCGGTGATCATGGCTTTGATCTCTTCATTTCCAAGGATTCTGTCTATTCTTGCCTTCTCAACATTAAGGATCTTACCTCTGAGTGGAAGTATGGCCTGTGTTGCTCTTGATCTCGCTGTCTTAGCTGAACCACCGGCGGAATCTCCCTCGACTATGTAGATCTCACAGTTCTTTGGATCCTTGTCTGAACAATCCGCAAGCTTTCCAGGAAGTGCCATGTTGTCTGAAAGATTTGCCTTTCTTGCAACATCCCTTGCCTTTCTTGCAGCTATTCTGGCTCTCTGTGCAACAGCCGCTTTATTCACAATTATCTTAGCAATCTGCGGATTCTGCTCAAGATAATATGTAAGCTGCTCAGTTACAACACTCTCAACTGCAGGTCTTGCCTCTGAATTACCAAGCTTCTGCTTTGTCTGACCCTCGAACTGAGGATCACTTATCTTGATAGATACGATGGCTGCAAGTCCCTCTCTCAGATCATCACCCGAGAGATTGTCATCCTTATCCTTGATAATATTATTCTTTCTTGCATAATCATTGAACACCTTTGTTATGGCTGACTTAAATCCTGTCAGATGTGTTCCACCCTCAGGTGTGTTGATGTTATTTACAAAGCTGTATGTGGATTCATTGTATGAATCATTGTGCTGAAGTGCCACCTCAACACTTATTCCATCTCTGACTCCCTCACAGTAGATTACCTCATTGTACAGAGGATCTCTGTGTCTGTTCAGATATGTTACAAACTCCTTTATACCACCCTCATAGTGGAATGATCTTACCTTCTCAGGAATAAGTCTCTTATCTGTAAGACTTATCTTCAGGCCCTTTGTAAGGAATGCCATCTCACGAAGTCTGTTTCTCAGTATATCGTAATCGTATATGTTATCTTCAAATATTGTATGATCCGGCAGGAATGTAACCTTTGTTCCTGATACTCCCTCAGGTGCTTCACCTATAACCTGAAGCTTGTACATAACCTTGCCCTTCTCATATCTCTGCTTGTACACCTTGCCATCTCTGGTAATCTCGACTTCAAGCCATGTTGAAAGTGCATTTACAACTGATGCTCCAACACCGTGAAGTCCTCCGGATACCTTATATCCTCCACCGCCGAACTTTCCGCCGGCATGAAGTATGGTAAATACCACCTCAACAGCAGGTATTCCCTGCTTTTTATGTATTCCAACGGGAATTCCTCGTCCATCATCCACTACGGTGATGGAGTTATCCTCATTTATATACACCTGAATGTGGGTACAATATCCTGCCAGAGCCTCATCTACAGAATTATCAACTATCTCGTATACAAGATGGTGAAGTCCAGTGGAGGATGTACTTCCTATGTACATACCAGGTCTCTTTCTGACTGCTTCCAGTCCCTCCAGAACCTGTATCTGTTCAGCTCCATAATTATCATTTTCCATTGTCATGCTTCCTCCGTTCTTACTCTGGTGGCCGTTCCCTCTACCACGCTATAAACATTGTTGATTATTACCTGCTCTTTAACAAAATCATCATATCCCGTACAGGTTATGATAGTCTGTATATCTTTTATCTCTTCTATCAATGCATCACGTCTGCTGGTGTCCAGCTCGCTCATGACATCGTCCAGAAGCAATATCGGATTATCATTGATTATCCTTTTTACAAGTTTTATCTCCGCCATCTTGAGTGACAGGGCAACTGTTCTCTGCTGTCCCTGTGAACCATATTTTCTGGCGTCTATTCCATTTATGAGAAAACTTATATCATCTCTGTGTGGACCAGACTGTGTACTTGAATATCTGATATCCATCTCAGTCTTTTCCTGAAGTGTCTCATCGAATTTATCTTCATCGACATTGCACTCATACACTATCTCTAGCTTTTCCTTGCCCGATGTGAGATGACTGTGGATCTCCCCAATTATCTCATTCATCATGTCGATAAAATTTCTTCTCTCTTTTATTATCCTCGATCCATAGTCCACAAGCTGCATATTCCACACATCCAGTGTATCCATGAGAATTTTGTTATGATAAATCTGCTTTAACAGATTATTTCGCTGATTGAGTATCCTGTTATATGATGCCAGATTCTGATAATACAATCTGCTTATCTGACACAATTCAAGATCCATGAACCTTCTCCTCTCGGCTGGTCCATTTTTAATGATAGTCAGATCTTCAGGTGAAAAGAATATGACATTGAGAAGACCATATAATTCCGTGGCCCTCCTTATGGGTATGCCATCGATCGCCACTCCCTTATTTTTGCTCTTTCGAAGATGCATATCTATCTTGTGCGATATGTCTTTCTTGTTGACAAATAATCTTATATGGCTCTCATCTTCACCTATCTTTATGATATCTTTATCCTGCGTATTTTTTCTGTGTGACTTCGTAGTCGCTGCCATGTATATGGATTCAAGTATATTTGTCTTGCCCTGGGCGTTATCGCCGTACAGGATATTCGTATTTTTTCCAAATTCTACTTTCACATTACTGTAATTTCTGTAATTACTCAGCTCTATCGACTCTATATACATAACCTTCACCATCTGCAAGATGGCGACCACAATTATTTCTGAATACTTATCTTATCACCATCAAATTCTACTTCATCACCATCATAAAGCTTTCTTCCACGTCTGGTCTCTATCTCACCGTTAACCACAACCAGTCCCTGAACTATGACCTCCTTTGCGTCAACTCCTGACTCCACCAGACCGGCAGCCTTAAGCGCCTGTCCAAGCTTTATGAATTCATCTCTTAACTTGATTATCTCCATATTCTCACCCCTTCTTACTCTTCGTTGATTCCCATAGGAAGGATAAGGTAGATATATGTCTCTGCATCATCCTTGATAACACATGGAGATTTTGTATTGTTGAAATAAATAGTTACATTCTCATCGTCAATTACTCTGAGTGCATCTATTATAAGCTTTGGATTAAATCCAATGACAAGATTGTTACCTTCCTTCTCGATATCTATCTCCTCATTCAGAGAACCGATGAGAGAACTGATCTTGAGACCGAGAGTTCTGTCATCAATGCTGAGTCTGATAGGCTTCTTGTCTGAATCCTTTATAAGAAGAGTTGCTCTGTCCAAACTGTCAAGGAACTCTCTCTTGTTTATCTTCATCTTGATCTGATAATCAACTGAGAGCATATGGCTTATTCTGAAATACTCGCCCTCTATCAGTCTTGAAACAACCTTTGTATTGTCAAACTCAAATAATATATTGTTGTCCGTGAAATAAATATTTACAGGATCATCAACTCCACCGTTCATGATCTTACTTATGTCGCTGAGGGATTTTCCTGGAACTACAACCTTAATGTCTGAATTATCTCCCTTGAGCTCTATATATCTGATGGATATTCTGTGTCCATCCAGAGAAACCACGCTGAGCTTATTGTTTGATACCTCAAATAACTCACCGGTCATAAGCTTATTGTTCTCATTATCTGATATAGAGAATATTGTCTGATTGATAACCTCTCTCAGCGCAAACTGAGATATGGTTATGAACTTATCCTTTGATACAACAGGAAGATTGGAGAAATCCTCTCCTGACTTTCCAGGTATGTTGAACTCAAGTCTCTCACACTTGATAAGTGTCTTGCTGTCCTTATCACTCTCTATAGTTATGTCGCTGTCAGGAAGCTTTCTTATGAAATCTGAGAAAAGCTTTGCCTCGAGTGCAACCTTTCCGTCCTCTATAACAGTACCGTCAACATAACTTTCTATTCCTATCTCCATGTCATTAGCTGTGAGCTTAATAACACCGCCTGCAGCTTCAACCAGGATACAAGACAGTATCGGATGGGTCGTCTTGTTGGAGACAGCCTTTGATACGATATTTATACCCTGAAGTAAGTTAGATTTTCTTATGGAAATTTTCATTTTAAGTGTGATCTCCTTTCATGTCCAAATATAATGATCATCAAAATATGATATGTGTGTATAACTTCAAATAACAACAAACAGTGCGAGCGCTTAACTATAAATATATTAAGATAATTAGTAGTATCAGTAGTAGTGCTTTTGATAATGTTGAAAGTGTATCAAGCCCTTACAAATCAAGGCTTAGAGAATTATGTGTCCATGTTACTAATCAATTTTAACCTGTTCATAAACTGACCATTTACCAACATGGCAAAATCCTGTTCATCAGGAGTAAGAACAATTCTCAAACACATAACAACATGTAACAAACATCAAATAACAATATACAATCAAGTTATGTTTGTAAGGTTATAAACAAATAAGTGAGTTTATAAGATAAAAATGTGGATAACTTGCTATTTTTGTGGATTAAGCTTCTTGATTATGACGTCAACCATCTCAGCAAATTCCGGATCCTTCTCAATCTTATCTTCAACCTTCTGTATATTGCTGTGCACGGTGGAGTGATCCTTTCCTCCAAATGCATCTCCTATACTCTTCAGACCCTTGTCCGTGTACTTTCTGCACAGGTACATGGATATCTGACGGGCAGTGGCTATATCCTGGCTTCTCTTCGTGGATACAATGTCACTGACTGATATATTAGTATGTTCTGAAACCGTGTTGATAATGAGCTCAGGTGTTATGGTAACCTTGGAATCCTTGGATATGAAATCCTTGAGGACGTTCTTGGCAAGTTCCTCAGTGATCTTGATATCTCCGAGCTCTGAATATACGCTGAGCTTGTTGAGCGCACCCTCAAGCTCACGTACGTTGTAGGTTATATTGTTGGCAATATACTCAAATATCTCCTCGCTGATGATATCGGTAAGTCCCTTTATCTCAGCCTTGTTCTTGAGGATAGCCATACGTGTCTCATAATCAGGAGCGTGGATGTCGATAGGAACACCCCACTCAAATCTTGATCTGAATCTCTCATCCAGAGTCTTGATCTCCTTTGGTGGCTTATCCGACGACAGGATTATCTGCTTACCTTCGTCATGAAGAGCGTTGAAGGTGTCAAAGAATTCCTGCTGCGTACTTGCCTTACCAATCAGGTACTGGATATCATCGATCAGAAGAACATCCACTGTTCTGTATTTGTTTCTGAATTCTTCAGTTTTATTCTTGGAGATTGCTTCTATGATCTCATTCGTGAATTTGTTCGATGGCACATAGAGAACCTTCATATTACTATTGTGCTGGAGTATATAGTGGGCTATGGACTGCATAAGATGAGTCTTGCCCAGTCCTGATCCTCCATACAGGAAAAGTGGATTGAACTTGTCCTGTCCAGGTGAATCGGCAACTGCCAGACATGTTGCGTGAGCGTGCTTGTTACTCTCACCAACAATAAAGTTCTCAAATGTGTAGTCAGGTCTGAGATTGCTCTTGGCAATGGCATCGTTGTAGTCCTCTGAATATGTAGGGGACTTTTCATCCTTTCTCATCTGACTCTCGAGTGTGAATATAACCTGAATTGAATCGTCCTGAAAGAGCTCTCTGAGAACTGTTTCAAGATATATATCAAATAATTTTCTCTTGAGAAATTCTACGCCTCTCTGTCCGTAATCCTCGTCCAGAGTGAAATAGACCTTGTTATCCTCAACTGAATATATCTTGAGAGGTTCGATCCATGTATGGATCATGATATGGGAAATTCCATGTTCATTTTCAAGTATATTCAAAATGTCATTCCACTTGGCTAATATTAAGTCCTTCATCGTAAAAAACCTTCCTCAAAAAAATAATTCTTCCTATTATTAATAACACTATTACATTTTATAATAAATGCACCCCTATTTCAAGCATATTAAGGTCAAAAACAAGATAAATTGCCTTTATTTTGATTTTACATGCTTATACGGTTAGGTACACGTATTTGGGGGTAAAATCAAAATAAACGAGAATAAGGGGCAAAAAATGAAAAAGTTAATAAAAAATCTTATTTGTGTATAATCCACATGGAATGTTGATAACTTTGTTACATAAGTTTCATAATAATTATTATTTTCAAACTTATGTAAATATAAAAAAATGACTGTTTTATATTTGTGAACATCACAAACAGCGATAAATACTGGGTTTTTTAGAATTAAACCCACAAAAGTAAAAAGTTATCAACAAGTTACCAACAAATTGTGGATAACATTATGTAAAGCGACTGGTAACAAAAATTAAATGCTTACAAAAATGTGATTAATCTATGAAACCACAACATTTTGTGATTAATATTAATGTATCCACCTAATTAATCCAGAACGATTCGTCACCTTTATCAAATAGTGGCTGAAATCCTTATAAAATATAGGAAAAACGGCAAAAAAGGCTTGACTCACATTACCTATTTATTTATAATAGGCAAGTAAATTTGTAAAGAAGGAGGTGTTTTGTAATGAAGATGACATTCCAGCCTAAGAAGAGACAGAGATCTAAGGTTCATGGCTTTAGAAAGAGAATGAGTACTGCTAATGGCAGAAAGGTACTGGCCGCTAGAAGAGCTAAGGGAAGAAAGAAATTATCAGCGTAAGGTCACATGGTTGTGACCTTTTTTTATAGGGTCACAGCGACAGTTTTTCTAATAATCAAAGTTTCGGTGGTTACACAATGAGTAAGATGATTACATTAAAAAACAGCAGAGAGTTTGGCAGTGTGTACAGCACAAAGAATTCGGTAGCCAATAAATATTTAGTTATGTATCTGAGAAGCAACGGCTTGGATTACAACAGACTCGGAATCTCTGTTAGTAAGAAAGTTGGTAACAGTGTGGTAAGACACAGGGTAACCAGATTGATTAGAGAAGCTTACCGATTAAACAGAGCAAATATTGATGTTGGCTATGACATAGTGATAGTAGCCAGACCGTCATCAAAGGACAAGAAATGTCAGGACATTGAGAGTGCTTTGATGCATTTGTGTGGGTTAAAGAAGATAAGCCACATAGGGTAAAAAAATGAAAAAAATATTTATTGGTTTAATCAAATTTTACAGGAAGTATTTGTCACCGCTTAAGGGACATGCTACCTGCAAGTATTTTCCTACTTGTTCGCAGTATGCAATTGAGGCTATCGAAAAGTATGGAGTTTTAAAAGGTGGTCTCCTTGCAGTATGGAGGATACTTAGATGCAATCCTTTTTCAAAAGGAGGATATGATCCAGTTCCATAAAGGAGAAAATTATGTTTCTAACTAGAGAAGATGGTATGATACTCGGACCAGTTTGTTGGGTTCTCGGTAAGATATTCAACTGGATATATATGTTCGTTGGATTTATCGGAAATCATATGGGAATCACATATGTCAATTTAAGCGTGTGTGTTATATTGTTCACATTTGTACTGAGAGGTGCACTGTTCCCATTATATTTCAAACAGCAGAGATCTACCAAGATCATGAGTTTCATCCAGCCTGAAATTGCCAAGGCAACAAAGAAATATAAAGGCAAGACTGATCAGGACTCAATGATGAAGCAGCAGCAGGAAACTCAGAAGATCCAGAAAAAATATGGTGTCAGCATGGCATCAGGATGTCTGACTTCGCTTATACAGCTGCCTATATTCTATGGTCTGTACAGGGTTATCCAGAACATACCTGCGTATGTTCCTTCAATGACCAAGAAGTACAGCGAGATCGTGGACATATTGAGTACAAAGACTGATTATATCAAAGCTATAAGTGATGTAGCCGGAGAGTCAAAGGTCAGCACTGTGACAATGGCTCTTAAGCAGATGGGAGATGATCCTACAAGAAACCAGATCATTGATGTTCTTGACAAGTTTGCCAAGAGCGACTGGGATAAATTGATAAGTAATCTTGATCTTGCAGGCAATGCTACTCTCACAAGCTATGTTGACCAGTTCCACAACATGAATCAGTTCCTGTTTGGACTGAATATTGCAGATGCACCGGGATGGAAGCTTTCAATAGCTTTGGTGGTTCCTATCGTTTCTGCTCTCCTGCAGTTCTTACAGACAAAGATATCCATGAAGTCATCACAGAATAACAACATGGATAGCAATCAGCAGACAGCCAACAACATGATGAAGGGTATGATGTACTACATGCCTATCATGTCACTTATATTCTGTATAACTCTTCCTATAGCTATCGGTCTTTACTGGATAGTTGGTTCTGTTATTATGATAATATCTCAGCTTATAGTTGATGCTTATTATAATCATCAGGACAAGGATGAGCTGCTTGCAAAATGTGCCGAGAAGGCTGCCAAGAAGCAGGCAAAGAAGAAGAACCCTGACAAGAAATCTTTCTATGAGAGAATGATGGATGCTCAGAATGGTAACGTTCCAACAGAGAACAGTCAGTCAGAGAATATAAATAAGATGGCTTCTTCAAGACTTAAGAGTTATGTTAATCCTGCACATTCAGTGAATGTTGACAGTGATGATGTAACCCGCAGAGAAAATGTAAACTATAAACCAGGCAGTATAGGAGCTAAGGCGAATATAATGCTTAAGTACCAGAACAATAGCAACGATAAGGGAGGAAATAAATAATGGAATTCTTAGAATTCAAAGGTAAGACCAAAGATGAAGCCCTTATGCAGGCCAGTGTTGAACTTGGAGTCCCTAGTACAGATCTTGAGTATGAAGTTATCAGCGAAGAGACAAAGGGATTTCTTGGTATAGGTTCAAAGCCTTGTATCATAAAGGCAAGAAAAAAGAAGACATTACTGGACGATGTTAAGGAGTACCTTGACAGCCTGTTCAAGGCTATGGATATCCAGACAGAGATCCAGATGGATTTTGATGAGGAAGAGAATGTTCTGTCTATCAATCTTGAGGGACCAGAGATGGGAATTTTGATTGGAAAGCGTGGACAGACTCTAGATGCTCTTCAGTATATTATAACACTTGCTATCAATAAGAAGAGCGAGTCACGTATCAGAGTTAAGCTTGATACAGAGAACTACAGAGCAAGAAGAAAAGAGACACTTGAGAATCTTGCCAAGAATATAGCATTCAAGGTTAAGAGATCAAAGAGATCATTTGCTCTTGAGCCAATGAATCCTTATGAGAGAAGAATAATCCATGCTACTCTTCAGAACGACAAGTATGTAGCAACCAGAAGCGAGGGCGAGGAGCCATATCGTAAGGTTATTGTATATCTCAAGAAGAAATAATAGTCACGCTGATGCGTGTAAAGATCATCGCAATATTTTATGGTGACAGGAAAGAGATCATTTGAGAAAATGGTCTCTTTTTTGTTGCAGTTTAGTCTTTTTATATGGAAAATGAATTGGTAATGTTGTACACTACATAGATAGGTTGTTTAATCACGGTGAAAGGAAAAGTGTAAGACAGATATGTTCAAGGAAGATACCATTGCAGCTATAACCACCGGTATGAGTAATGCCGGAGTTGGAATAATAAGGATCAGCGGAGACAGGGCATGTGAGATAACAGACATGTTGTTCCGCGCTGCAAATAAAAACAAAAAAGCGGTAAATATGAAATCTTACACTGCTGCATTTGGTGGTGTGTATGAGGATGACAGAATGATAGATGAGGCTATACTTCTGGTCATGAAGGCTCCCCATACGTACACATGTGAGGATGTGTGTGAACTTCAGTGTCACGGAGGCATAGTAGTTCTCCGAAAGATACTTGATCTGGTAATAAAATGTGGTGCAAGGGCAGCCGAACCTGGAGAATTTACAAAGAGAGCATTCCTCGGTGGAAGGATAGATCTGTCACAGGCAGAATCCGTCATGGATATAATAAATGCAAAGAATGACTTTGCAGCCAGAACGTCTGTGGAGCAGCTTCAGGGAAGACTTAGGGATAAGATCATTGATATGAGAGAACAGATTCTGTACAATGTGGCGTTTATTGAATCTGCTTTGGATGATCCTGAACACTACAGTCTGGATGGTTTTCCACAAAAGTTAGAAATAATTGTGGATAACCTTGTAGATAGTGTGGATAACCTTTTGACAACATTTGACAATGGAAAAGTGTTGTCTGAGGGAATAAATACGGTTATTGTTGGTAAACCGAATGCGGGTAAGTCTTCGCTGATGAATATGTTTGTGGGCGAAGAAAGGGCGATTGTAACAGATATGGCCGGCACAACCAGGGATACGCTCAGTGAAGTGATAAATGTAAGAGGTATAACTCTGAACATAGTTGACACTGCGGGAATAAGAGATACAGATGATGTAGTTGAGAAGATAGGTGTGGATAAGGCATTAGAGTCTGTGGATAAAGCTGATCTTGTGCTCTATGTGGTAGACAGTTCAATTGACCTGGATGAGAACGATCACAGGATCATGTCCAGAATACAGGATAAGAATGTTGTTGTGATACTCAACAAATCTGATCTGGAAAAGAAGATAGACGAATCGGATATTAAGAAATATATAGATGCAGATATAATTCAGTTGTCAGCACTGACCGGTGATGGCAGTGAAGAATTGTATGAGCTTCTGAACAGGATGTTTTTTGAGGGTACACTGACATATAATGATCAGCTTTATATCACTAATACCCGACACAAAAATGAACTTGTGTGCACCAAAAATGCACTGTTAAAGGTTAAAGAAAGCATAGATATGGGAATGGAGGAAGACTTTTTTTCCATTGATCTCATGGATGCGTATGAACATCTCGGTTTGATAATAGGTGAAACTGCCAGAGATGATCTGGCTGATAAGATATTTAAGGAATTCTGTATGGGAAAATAGATTGCAGGATATAAGGTACTGGAAGGAGGACATTTGTATGCCTGTTTTGAATGAAGAATATGATGTGGTAGTTGTGGGGGCAGGACATGCAGGATGTGAGGCAGCTCTTGCAAGTGCAAGACTTGGTCTGAATACTATTATTTTTACGGTGAGTATGGACAGTGTGGCCATGATGCCATGTAATCCGAATGTAGGAGGAAGCTCTAAGGGACATCTGGTAAGGGAAATAGATGCACTTGGCGGAGAGATGGGCAAGAATATAGACAAGACGTATATTCAGTCAAAGATGCTTAATGCGTCTAAGGGTCCGGCGGTTCACTCTCTTCGTGCCCAGGCAGACAAGGCAAATTATTCCAGAACCATGAAGCACACCCTTGAGAATACGGATAATCTCACATTGAGACAGGCAGAGGTGTCGGAAATTATTATCGAGGATAATGTGGTTAAGGGTGTAAAGACATATTCGGGAGCAACTTATTTTGCAAAGGCTGTGGTTCTGTGTACAGGAACATACCTCAAGGCGAGATGTATATACGGAGATGTCGTATATCACACCGGACCTAATGGACTTATGGCAGCTAATTATTTGTCAGATTCCATGAAGAATGCAGGGATAGAGATAAGAAGATTCAAGACGGGAACCCCTGCCAGACTGGATAAAAGAACGATAGATTTTTCTCAGATGGAGGAACAGAAGGGCGATGAGAAGATAGTTCCATTCTCATTTACAAATACTGAGGCGGATATAAGACGTGATCAAATATCATGCTGGCTCTGTTACACAAATGAGAAGACACATGAGATAATCAGAGATAATATAGACAGATCACCTCTGTTTTCAGGCGTGATCGAGGGTACAGGACCAAGATACTGCCCTTCCATTGAGGATAAGGTTACGAAATTCCCTGATAAGACCAGACATCAGATATTTATTGAGCCTGAGGGTGAATATACGAATGAGATGTATATGGGTGGAATGAGCAGCTCTCTTCCTGAGGATGTTCAGTATGAGATGATACACAGCATGAAGGGACTGGAGAATGCAAAGATAATAAGGAATGCTTATGCCATCGAGTATGATTGTATAAATGCCATTAACTTAAAACCTTCTCTGGAGTTTAAGAGTGTATCAGGACTTTTTGGTGCCGGCCAGATAAATGGAAGTTCAGGATATGAGGAGGCTGCAGCCCAGGGTATAATGGCAGGAATCAATGCTGCCAGAAAAGTACAGGGCAAGGAAGCGGTGGTTCTTGACAGATCACAGGCATATATAGGAGTTCTTATAGATGATCTTGTCACAAAAGAGACATCGGAGCCATACAGAATGATGACATCCAGAGCTGAGTACAGACTTCTTCTCAGACAGGATAACGCTGATCTGAGGCTCACGGAGATTGGACATGAGATCGGTCTTATAGATGACAAGAGATATGCTGCATTTACAAAGAAGAGACAACAGATAATGGATGAGATACAGAGACTTGAGAGCACCATGGTTGGAGCAAATTCAACCATACAGAAGTTTCTTGAGAATCTTGGAAGTACAGGACTTAAGACTGCTGCATCTCTTGCAGAACTTATAAGAAGACCGGAACTGTCATATGAGGCGATTGATCCAATAGATGAGGGAAGAACCAAACTTCCGGATGATGTTATAGAACAGATAAATATAACCATAAAATATCAGGGATATATAGACAGACAGAATCAGCAGGTAAATCAGTTTAAGAAGCTGGAGAAGAAAAAGCTGCCGGCAGATATTGACTATAATGATATATCAAATCTCAGAATCGAGGCCAGACAGAAGCTGTCTCTCATCAGACCTGAAAATATTGGACAGGCGTCAAGAATATCAGGAGTTTCTCCGGCTGATATATCAGTATTGCTGGTGTATCTCAAGATGAAGGGTAGAGACTAAACTGGTATAGAAGTTATTCAGAATAATTTGTTGAAGGAGAACAATATGGACAGATTAAATTCCATAACAAAACAGTTTGGTCTGGAATTGAGTGATAAGCAGATAGAACAATTTTCAAAATATTATGATATTCTGGTTGAGTGGAATAAGGTAATGAATCTTACAGCCATAACTGAGAAGGAAGATGTAATAATAAAGCATTTTGCTGACAGTCTGCTTCTTTCAAAGTATAAAGATCTTCATGAGAATATTGACGTTATAGATGTTGGTACAGGTGCAGGATTTCCGGGAATTCCTCTGAAGATTGCTTTTCCAGAGCTGAATATAACACTTATGGATTCGTTGAATAAGAGATTAAAGTTCCTCGATGAAGTTATAGATGAACTTGGACTGCAGGATATCCACACTGTTCATTCAAGAGCAGAGGATGGAGGCAGAGATGAGATGCATAGAGAAAAATATGATCTGGCTGTATCCAGGGCAGTTGCCAATCTTGCAACTCTGTCGGAATGGTGTATTCCATTTGTCAAGCCGGGTGGATATTTTGTATCTTATAAGTCAAATGCTTTGCCGGAAGAGATGCGGGATGGAAAGAAAGCAATCAGGATTCTTGGGGGACAGGTCGAGAACATATTTAATACGAATATACCGGAGACCAATAACCAGAGAAGCTTTGTGTTTGTAAAGAAGATTGCAAATACAGACAACAAGTACCCGAGAAAAGCGGGAGCTGCTAAAAAGCCAATAGCATAAAAAAATAAAACAGCCTCAAATGGCTGTTTTATTTTTTAGTTTGAAGATTTCATATGTCTTTTTTCTTTTCTTTTTTCACGAATATCTTCCTGTTTTTGTTTAATTGCCTCTATACCTTGTTTGTCGATAGGTTTTATTGTCTTGTGAACATAATAGTTATTGTTTACAGATTTGAATTTTATCTTGCCACAAAAATAACCATGCATCCAGCATTTTCCAACACACATGTACGATGATGGACTATTTGCAAACCAGTCAATATGTGTCTTGACCTTCTTGCTGCATTTGTAACAACGAATCTGAGTTACTTTTTCATCGTCCAGTGCTGCATGTTTATTTCTGAAACCCCTTGAGATATATTCGTACTGGTTATTATGAGATACTTCAATCTCTTCTTCTTTATTCTTAGGTGTTATATAGAGATCAAAGCTGTAAAGCTGATTTATATTCTTGGCTTTCATCTCTTTCATAACAAGTGCGGTGTATCTTGCATCGTTGAGAGCTGTGTGAAATGGTTCATTTTCCGGAATATTCATTTCACTGACCGCTTTTTCAAGTTTACTCATACTCTGAGGTATTCCTGAGGTATTCGTAACGCTTGCATATATACTTTGGAGATTCAGAAACTTAAGTGGCCTAGGAAGCTTGTCCATATAATAAAAGTCCATATTAGTCTGAAGCTCTGTGAGGTCCATAGGTCCCCATGTGCAGAATATGTAATCTTTTCCACACCAGTCAAGAAATTCTGAACAGACTTCCTTGAATCCTCTTCCGAGACTCAGGTCATCCTCATCATAGTTCAGAATTGTTCTGATCTTTGAATGTAATTTCTTATAAATTTTTGGTTTGATAAGACTTGAGTATTCGTCAATGATGTTGAGATTCTTATCTACCTTAACGGCACCAATCTCTATAATTTCAAAAGGCATACGTGGATGTTCACCCATATGCCCATTGTAGCTTTGATTCCATTCAAGATCCATAACAATATAATTCATAGTCATGTCCCTTTAGAAAATTTATTAGTGAAAAATAGTGCACCTGACGGGATTCGAACCCACGACCTTCCGCTTAGGAGGCGGACGCTCTATCCTGCTGAGCTACAGATGCACATCAATTATAAGTGTAACATTTATAGAGTTTATAGTCAAGGATTAACTATATGCCCCTGAAGCCACACATCACCCTTGAATCTTCTTCCCGGAGCAGGTTCACCCAGAAGATGGTTTTTGTTGATCGCTACGGTAAATGTCAGATCATTGCTTTCTACATCAATCAGATATATCGATTCATTTGTATAGCTGTTGGTTGTCTCGATATATGATGTGATAGTTCCTATAACTGCGTAGTGATCAGTCTCAATACCGACAGGCATGAAGCTTGATTTCACTATGGACAGAACATCCTCTTTGTGAGTCCTTCTTCCAATGGTGTTATAGGTGTCCATATCTTCAAGAGTAAGACTTTCTATTGCGTCCGGATCACCCTTCTTTGCAGCCTCGATGAGTTTACTTCTCTTTGCATTGCCGTAGGATGTATTTTTATCACTGTGATCATCCACATCAAGAATAATCATACCATTTACTGACAGACCGGAAAAATACGCCTTTGAAAAGTACTTGTTTGATCTGTTCATCCACAATGATTTTTCATAGTCTGCTATGTTGGTTATGAAGAAAATAAGAGTCATTCCAAGACTGAAATCACTGCTAACACCGGCATATGCTCTCTTGTCAGAATATTTCTCAACGTATATATTTTCGTCATCGGTCAAAAGCTTTGATGTGACGTAAGGAAAATAATACTCAATGGATATTGAGCCATCCTTTGACATTTCACCTACAAGCGATATTCCAAATCTCTCCCCAAAGTCTTTGCTGAATTGTACAAGACAGGTGTCAGCACTTATAGTTGATATAAATTTCCTGTCAGGCGATTCAAGGATCTGCCTGTATATAGGTTCAAGCTGCTGTCTGTTTTTTATGTTAGTAAAGCCTATAGATGGAAGAAAACTATGCATTCCGACACCTCCCTTGTTGTATGTTTTTATTTATATTATTACTTTCCTGTCTTCTCAAGATACTCTTTTCCACCCATGTATGGACGAAGCTTCTCTGGAATTCTGACTCTTCCGTCAGCCTGGAGATTGTTCTCAAGGAAAGCGATAAGCATTCTTGGTGGAGCAACAACTGTATTGTTGAGTGTATGAGCGAGATACTTCTTGCCATCCTCGCCCTTTACTCTGATCTGAAGTCTTCTTGCCTGTGCATCGCCAAGGTTTGAACAGCTTCCAACCTCGAAGTATTTCTTCTGACGAGGTGACCATGCCTCAACATCTACAGACTTAACCTTGAGATCTGCAAGATCTCCAGAACAACACTCAAGTGTTCTTACAGGGATATCCATTGATCTGAAGAGATCAACTGTGTTCTGCCACAGCTTGTCAAACCACATCTTGCTGTCCTCAGGCTTACATACAACGATCATTTCCTGCTTCTCAAACTGATGGATTCTGTATACACCTCTCTCCTCAATTCCGTGAGCACCCTTCTCTTTTCTGAAGCAAGGTGAGTAGCTTGTAAGAGTCTTTGGAAGCTCATCCTCAGGAATTATAGTGTCGATGAACTTACCGATCATTGAGTGCTCTGAAGTTCCGATGAGATACAGATCCTCACCCTCAATCTTATACATCATGGCATCCATCTCAGCAAAGCTCATAACACCTGTGACAACGTTGCTTCTGATCATGAAAGGTGGAATACAATATGTGAATCCTCTGTCTATCATAAAATCTCTTGCGTATGAGATAATAGCAGAGTGAAGTCTTGCTATGTCGCCCATGAGATAGTAGAAGCCGTTTCCTGCAACTTTTCTTGCTGAATCGAGGTCAATTCCTCCAAGTGCCTCCATGATATCTGCATGATAAGGAATCTCAAAGTCAGGAACAACAGGCTCACCATACTTCTGAACCTCTACATTCTCTGAGTCATCCTTTCCTATAGGAACTGATGGATCAATGATGTTAGGAATTATCATCATGATCTTCTTAACCTTCTCCTTGAGCTCAGGCTCTAAAGCTTCAAGCTCCTTGAGTCTTGCTGATGTCTCAGCAACCTGCTTCTTAACTTCCTCAGCCTCTTCCTTCTTTCCCTGAGCCATAAGAGCACCAATCTGTTTTGCTATTGCATTCTTGTTTGCTCTGAGTGTATCAGCTTCCTGCTGAGCAGCACGAGCCTGTTTGTCAAGCTCTATTACTTCATCGACAAGTGGAAGTTTGTCATTCTGGAATTTATTCTTTATATTCTGTTTTACTACGTCTGGGTTTTCTCTTAAGAATTTAATATCAATCATGATATCCTCCTATTAAATATATAAATTTATTTGAAAATACATTATAATAATGTAGCTACATAATATATTTTCATGTTTTTGTTTCTTTTTATTTTCTTGTTTATTTTATAAATCTTGTTCTTATCGTTTTAGCGATTTTACGTTTTATACGCTTTTGCATTTTATATACTTTTGTGCTTTATACGCTTTTCTATTTTATGTGTTTCATACACATTTGTACGTTGCATGTTTTGTATAATATTTTTTTGAAATATGGTTATTTTAGTTTGTTTTCAGCTATTTCATCCTCGAGGGTTTTAGCTCGTTCAATAGCCTCTTTTTCCTCTTCTGACAGTGCAACATATGCTTCACCACCTATGATCTCTTTTGCATAGTTAAAACAGCCTTCTCTGGTATGCATACAGTTGAGTACGACACCATTGTTCTCTGTATCCAGAAGAGCAAGTGCAAAACTTAGATTACCACCCATTCCTTCAAATGCATTATACTTTACAAGACCAATTTTACTGACACATGCTGAAAGATGACTCTGTATTTCCTTATGTTCCTTTGTGAGTCGCTTGGAATTGTTTTTTACAGCATCCATCTCAGCGAATCTTTTCATGATAATATCTTCAAGATCACCTGCCTGAGTTCCGCTCAACAGCCTTTTTATCTGTTTGTTTCTATTTTTAATATTGCCCATCAATATGAATAATAGTACAAACAAGGCTATTATGAGAACCAGCATACCAATTAGTATGTAGGCAGGATCAATACCTATTTTTTGTAATATGGAACTTTCCATTATAATATTGTCCTTCCTTGATTGTGCATATGTATGATGCAGATGGTTACTACATCATTTCTTTATTGATTGAGTAAAGCATCTCTGTTATTCGGTCAAGCTCGTCCTGAGAATAGTAGTTTATCTCAATTTTGCCTTTGTCGTTATTAGATGCCTTTATAGCTATCTTTGCACCTAAAATTGACTTTAATTTGTTCTCTATATCAGAATAGAAGACGGATAAATCCTTTTGAGGCTTCTGTTTTTCCTCTTTTTCCGGTTTTTTCTCCAGAATTGCCTTTACATATGCCTCTGTTTCTCTAACACTGAGCTTCTGATCGTATACAATTGCAGCCGTTTCGTACTGTAATTTGGGATCTTCTATAGGAATAAGTGCTCTGGCATGTCCTGTTGATATCATATTATACATGACCATCTGTCTTACATCCTCGCAAAGCTTCAGAAGTCGGAGAGAATTGGTTATGGTTGATCTGCTTTTTGATACTCTCTCTGCAACTTCTTCCTGCTTGAGATTATATTCCGATATAAGAGATTCATAAGCCTCAGCTTCTTCAATTGGATTCAGATCTTCTCTCTGAATATTCTCTATAAGAGAAATCTCCATTATTTCTTTGTCAGTATAATCACGTATAACTACAGGAACTTCCTTTATTCCTGCCATTCTGGCAGCTCTCCAACGTCTTTCACCTGCAATTATCTCATAATAATCGCCTTTTTTAGTGACAATCAGAGGCTCAAGAACACCATATTTCTTAATGGAATCAGATAATTCCTGTAATGCCTCTTCATCAAACTGCTTTCTTGGCTGTGACTTATTTGGCTCAATGAGATTGATTTTAATCTTCTGTTCAACCTCTTTTACAACTTCCTTCACAACCTCTTTGGTTACTGTTTTTACCTCTTTACTTGTGTTTTCAGAGGAGTTTTGCTGATTATTTCTACTTCGGGACGGCTTTGAAGCCTCTGAAGTGCCTAAAAGGTCGTTCAAACCTCTTCCTAAACCTTTTTTCTGTGCCATATTAGCCCTCCATTATCTATAGTAGTCATTTTCTATAACTTCATCTGCCAACATCATATAATGCTCAGCTCCGGCTGATCTTGGATCATACTCAATTATTGGCATTCCGTAACTTGGCGCTTCAGCAAGTCTGACATTTCTCGGTATAACTGTGTTGTATATGTGCTGTTTGAGGTTTTCTTTTACATTTTCAACAACCTGAACTGATAAATTGGTTCTTGAGTCAAACATTGTAAATACAACACCTTCTATAGTAAGAAGTCTGTTCAGATTTTTTCTTATCAGTTCAATAGTGTATACCAACTGTGAGAGACCATCCAGTGCGAAAAATTCACATTGAATAGGTACAAGTACCGTATTTGCTGCTGTAAGAGCATTTACAGTAAGCATTCCAAGTGCAGGAGGACAATCAATGATAACGTAATCAAATTTGTTCTTTACCTTCTTGATATGTGTCTTAAGAATGTGCTGCATATCCTCCATTCCGACAAATTCAACCTCAGCACCTGCCAGTTCTCTGTTGGCAGGAATGAGATTAAGACCAGGATATACGTTTATGAGCATACATTCTCCTATGTTGCACTCATTTCTCAACATATCATAGACTGTGTATTCAAGAGAATCCCTGTCTACACCTAATCCACTTGTCATATTGCCCTGTGGATCCATATCAACGGCCAGAACCTTTTTACCCTTTGTTGCCAGACATGCGGCAAGGTTTATGGCTGTTGTTGTCTTGCCAACGCCACCTTTCTGGTTAGCAATCGCTATAATTCTGCCCATTTTGTCTCCTTTTCATTCAAAAAAAGAATGTTTCACGTGAAACATTGTTGTTTGCTTATTTAATATAGATAAAATATGATGATATTTTATGTTATAAATAGTGCTTGTCTATTATAGCACTTATAAAGTGCTAATTCTACAAAATACAGAAAAAATATGATGTTTAATAAAATGTTTCACGTGAAACATTCTATTATCTAATGAATGGATAATATCGTATACAAAGTGGCAATTAAACTGTGTAAAATCTGATAAATAGTGGGTGCATGTTTTGTATTCGTTATATGGGTAAAGTTTCACGTGAAACATTTTATAATTGAATTAATGGTTAAAAAGGTAAGTAAAGTATTGACTATGCTTGAAAGTTCTGGAAATTCTTTGAAAAATCAGAATAATAGACAAGAAAGTACAATTATTATATGTGGATTACTTAGACATATAAATATTATATGTAATGATGAAAATGTTTCACGTGAAACATGAATATTATCAAATAAATCAGAAAAGTAGTTCATGGAGTGATAATTGAGTTGTAAAATACTTTGTAATAATGTAAATGAATAATAAGGTAAATGAATAATAAGGTAGCAGAAACAACAAACAAGATGTAAAAGATTTATAAGTGTAGAAAACAAATGTATGCGATATCTGAAGTTTGAGTTGAAATACGTTTATCATAAAGTTTCACGTGAAACATTCAAATATATATAATATTAAAGCAAAATTAAATATACAAATGATCTATTTATTGAAATTATTTAAATCACCATATAATTTATTATTTAACAGCTTTAAAGATTCTGTATTCATAAAAACGCAATGTAGAATATAGAAGTATATAAAGGAATATAACAGAAGAGATTATATAATACGTAATATGGTTAGAAATATGATTTTGTTATTGTAATAAACAATTTCTTCACAAAGAAAACTGTAAAACTTAGAAAAACAAGAGAAGAATACCTAAAAATATTCAGATATAAGAAAAAAATACCTGAAGTAAAGATATTCAGAACAAAATTATCTAGGATAATAATTTCGAAACAATGATGTCTGGAAAATAGTGTTTAGAAGACAATATTCAGAATGAAATATTCAGAATGGAATCTTCAGAATGGAATCTTCAGAATGGAATCTTCAGAACGATAATACTCAGAACGATAATACTCAGAACGATAATACTCAGAACAATAATATCCAGAACAATGACAGCCAGATGAAAATATTCAGAACAGAAATATCATTAGTAATATTATTTAGAGAAAAGTATCAAAAACAATAATATCTATGACAATATAATTTAAAATGGTTCCTGGAGATATATGAGAAAAAGAGAATGTTTCACGTGAAACATTCTCTTTTTCTTTAACCAGGTTATATGGTCATATATTAATATAGAAGAAACACTGATTACATTGCCTCTGGAGCTTCGATTCCAAGTAGGTTAAGTGCCTCAGATATTGTATTCTTAGTGAGATATGTGAGCATAACTCTTGCATTCTTGAGCTCAACATCATCTACATTGATTCTTGTTGAGTTATAGAACTTGTTAAATGCCTGAGCAACATCAACTGCATATCTTGCTACAACAGATGGCTCATACTTATCAGCAGCATCCTTGATCACAGATGGGAATCTGTTGATCTCTTTTAATAACTCTATGGCATCCTGCTCTGTAATGAGACTGTAGTTAACCGGTTTTGATGGATCGAATGACTCAGCAAGTCTTACAACGCTGCAGCATCTTGCATGTGTATACTGAACATAAGGACCTGTCTCACCATCAAAGTTGAGAACCTTATCCCAGCTAAATGATACATCCTTGATTCTCTGGTTATATAAGTCATTGAAAAGAACAGCACCAACACCAACTTTCTTGGCTACATCCTCCTTGTTTGGAAGATTTGGGCTCTTTTCGGTGATTATCTCAAGACTCTTTGCAATGGCATCCTTCAGAATATCCTCTGCGTATATGATATTACCGCTTCTGGTAGAAAGCTTTGCTCCCTCAAGACTTACAAGACCATAAGGAATGTGAACAAGCTGATCCTTTGCCCATTCGTTTCCAAGAAGCTCAACTACCTTGAATACCTGTGCAAAATGAAGTTTCTGCTCCTGACCGGTTACATATAAGCACTTTGAGAAGTGATATGTGTCTTTTCTATAGAATATAGCAGCAAGATCTCTTGTTGCGTATATTGAGCTTCCGTCTTTCTTGGTTATGATACATGGAGCCATATCGTAATCTGAGAGATCAACGATCATAGCACCTTCGCTCTCCTTCAGAAGACCGGCAGCCTTAACCTTGTCCACAACAGCCTGACACTTGTCTCTATAGAAACTCTCTCCAAGATAGTAGTCGAAATCCATTCCGAGGAGGTTGTATGTTCTCTTGTATTCAACAAGACTTATATCCTTGAACCACTGCCATATGCTGAGTGCTTCCTCGTCTCCATTTTCCATCTTGTTGAACCATGCTCTTGCCTCGTCAACAAGCTCTGGATTCTTGTCAGCCTCTTCATGGAACTTCACATACAGCTTCATGAGCTCTGAGATTCCATCCTTCTCAACAGCTTCCTTTGAACCCCATGCCTTGTAAGCTACGATAAGCTTACCAAACTGTGTGCCCCAATCGCCAAGGTGATTTATTCTTACAACATTGTATCCAAGCTTGGAATGAATCTTGTAAAGAGAGTTACCGATTATTGTAGTTCTGAGATGGCCAACATGGAAATTCTTTGCAACGTTAGGAGATGAGTAGTCAATACATATGGTCTGTCCCTCGCCTATATCGGATTTGCCGAAGTCATCTGTGTTGGCTGCCTCTATCATTGTCTTTACAAATACATCTTTCTTGATATAGAAGTTCAGGTATGCACCTGCTACATCGATCTTCTCGATGAAATCTACATCTCCTATGGCTTCCTTTATATCGGCTGCAATCATATTTGGGGCTTTTCTGAGCACCTTTGCCAGTCTGAAGCAAGGAAATGCAAAATCACCCATATCAGGGCGTGGTGGGATCTCGATTGAAGCCATGATATCTGACATTTCGATTCCTTCTACGTTATTTGAGATAAGCTGTGCAATTTTTTCTTTCATGATAATGTTCCTTTTATGTTTATTTTATTCGAAATATATATGTGTTGATAAAACAACATATACACAATATAACACTTTGCTACTTTAAGATATCCAACCTGTAAACTAAGTAATATATGTCTTTCAACAGATACGTTATTATTCAAGTGGAATAGTAAATCTTACATTTGTTCCGGTTTTTGAATCTCCATCGATCTTCAGAGTTCCATTTAACAGATATATGATCTCCTTGATTCTGTGGAGACTGCTGTACCATGGACTGTTGGTATCATAATTGTTGTCTATACCCACGCCATTGTCGTTGATATATACATCTATGAGCTTACTGCTCAGATATATCTTGATTGAGACCTTGTTGGCATTTGAATGAACAAATATGTTGTCCATAATATCTTTAGTTATTGATAAAAGATATGTGGCTACAATACCTGGAATATTCATGGCATAATCAGCACAGTTGATGTCGTATGATATGCCACATTCAGGATGTTCATCCTTGTAACCCTGGAAAAGTTTCTCAAGATGATTCCATACAGGCTCTTCGCTGTCTGATTCTCCAGAGAGAGAATTGGCAAGTTCATCTACATGGTCGGCAAGTTTTGCCGTTGATGAGGTGAGCTCTTCGAGTGTGACCTTAGCTCTGTTGATATCTGATCTTATAAGCCAGGACAGTACATCCAGCTTGTGTGAATTGGAGTCAAGAACATCTGTGATGTCGGATTGAATCCTGTCCGCAAGCTGTTTTTTCTCATATTGGTACAATCTGAGGATATTTTTTCCGTGATCCGCCGCTGTCAGGGAATCAGTATCTGGTCCGTCTGTTTCTGTTGTATCTTCATTATTAATAGTAGATACTTCCTCAGTCACCTCCGTCAGAAGATCATCTATATGTCTGTTGGAGGTGGATAGATCAGTTATACGCTTCTTAAGCAATGCGGTTTCTTCTTCGTCCTCTTTGATCTGAAGATGAAGAGTCTGCTGCATATCCTGAAGCTCTTTTAACTGAAGCTCTATCTGAGTAGCCTTTTCCTGCTGTGAGGTGGTGTCTACTGAGAATGGTGAAAATACATTGTGACCAGTGCTTGTCTTGAAGGAGTATACATCTAATGTCTTTATAAGCTGGTCTATTTTTGCCTTGAGTTCAAAATCTTCAGTTTTGAGTGACTGAACCTGCTCAAGCTTGCTGATATATGAATCATTGAAGAAATTCAACAGATCCTGATTGGTCTTGCGCACCAATTTGAGACTTTCTATAGAAGATGTATCCATGATGAAACTCCTTTCCATAAATTTGCTGTAATCTTCATTGTAGTATACCAAAAACTGTGTGTCAACAAATGCAAAATCAACGTTTATTTCTTTTCTCTGTATGCGACGAGTCTGTTGATAGGTGTTCCCATTGCTGAGAATTTGGTCTCATACTCGGTCATGATGTTGCCTTCGTTGTATTCTGAATTGTGAAGGTCATATGTGTAGTTCTCAAGGATCCATCCTGCCTCGGGAACCTGTTCCAGAGAGAAATCAAAGAGACCTCTGTTATCAGTCTTAAATATAACTCTTCCCTCAGGGGCGAGGAGCTGATCATACAGACCAAGAAAATGTGTAGATGTGAGACGTCTCTTGGCATGCCTGTCCTTTGGCCATGGGTCCGAGAAATTGAGATATATTCTATCTACTTCATTTGTATCGAATACGTCAGTTATATATTCGGCATCCATTCTTATAAAGTAGAGATTCGTCATCTCAGGTTCAAGCTCTCTTTTCTCAAGGGCACGCACCAGGACACTTGAATACTTCTCTATGCCTATGTAATTGATATCAGGATTGCGTCTTGCAAGCTCCATGATAAACTGTCCCTTGCCCATGCCTATCTCAATATGTATAGGGTTATCGTTGTCAAATAACTCATGCCAATGCCCCTTCATGCCTGTTTCATTGTGCACTACATAGTCATTTGCTGCGATAGTCTCTCTTGATCCTTTTACATTTCTCAGTCTCATAGTAATCTCCATCTATTTATTGTAAAAATCTTCTTTTTATTGAAAAAGTCATACCTTATAATAATAACATAGGCGAAAATGATATTCAAACAATATATATAACTGGTAATTTTGGTATGGGATAGGAGCAGAGTAATACCGAACAAATAAAAATGAAAAAAGTTGAAAAAAACACTTGCATTATAAAAAGAACTAATGTATACTCTAATCTGTTGTGACGAACACAACATGATAAATACGGGCCGCTAGCTCATTTGGTAGAGCACCTGACTCTTAATCAGGGTGTGCGGGGTTCGAGCCCCCGGCGGCCCACTACAAGATGGATTGACTGCAATATGTTGTGGCTGGTCCATTTTTTTGTGCAAAAATCCATGGTCTTTTATTTATTTCCTTATTTGAAGATGTGTGGGTTACACGCCTTCGTTATCGAATGCTGGAATGAAACTTTCTTTTGCTGTCTCACCCTCCTGTATAAATCCATTTTCAACGCCGATATCAATGGCATAATCCACAAGCTCATCGTATTCAGAAGAAGTTATAGTTCTGCCAAGCTCTGGAAATCTATTCTCAATTCCCGGCATAGGGGTGTACTGGTTCATGATGCTTATATATATTGAATCTTTGTATGTGTTATATAGATATGTAATTATTGACTTGGAATCATCCAGATGATCAGGAAGCTGCAGATGACGGACGATAACACCTCTCTGCATAATTCCGTCGTCATCAAAGCGGGTCTGGTCTCCTCCGCATTGTCTGACCATCTCAGATATGGAGGCTTTGGCATGTTCAGGATAGTCTGGAGCATTACTGTATTTTGCGGACAGATCCGGTGACATGAATTTGAAATCAGGAAGATACACGTCTATATAGCCATCAAGTAGCTGTATCATCTCGGCCGTTTCATAACCACTGCAGTTATATACAAATGGAAGCTTGAAGTTCCGTGATCTCGCCATGTCTATAGCTGATATGATCTGTGGTATATAGTGATCCGGTGTGACAAGATTGATGTTGTTGGCACCCTTATCCTGAAGCTCAAAGAAAATGTTGCACAGCCTTGATATGGATATATCCTTGCCAGCCTTGCCTCCGGATATGGCTTTATTCTGGCAGAAGCAGCATCCAAGTGCACATCCGGAGAAGAATACGGCACCTGAACCGTTCTCTCCGGATATACATGGCTCTTCCCACATGTGTAGCGCTGCACGGCTCACCCTGACTGTGTCTGTCATATGGCAGGCACCTGTGTGACCGGATGTACGGTCTACACCGCATTTTCTTGGACACAATATGCAGTTGTTCAGGATGTGCCGGATATCCATATTATTTACCTCCAAAATAGATGATAATTGTTATTAACTGATAGGTGAATTAGTATTTGTCAGGGTCAAATGTGCTTATGAGATCAGCAAATTCCTGAAGATCAGCATTTGCTTCCATGTGCTCTATCTCACCCCTATCCATAAGCCCCGCAAGGGAAGGATTGATAGGCAGACGGATCGCGTGCCCTATATACAGGTCTCTTATGACCTGCTCAAGCTGGCTCTTGCCAAATATATAGTGCTTGTTATTGCAGTCAGGGCAAATGAAATATGACATATTCTCTATCATACCAATGACAGGGATATTCATGCTGTCTGCCATGTGAACAGCCTTTCCAACGATGACAGATACGAGATCCTGAGGGGTGGTAACTACCACAACTCCATCTATAGGGATGGACTGGAATATGGTAAGTGGCACGTCGCCGGTTCCAGGAGGACAGTCGATGAACATATAGTCTATGTCTCCCCAGATGATGTCTGAGTAGAACTGCTTGACTGTTCCCGCTATGATAGGTCCTCTCCAGAGGACAGGTGTTGTCTCGTCGTCCAGAAGAAGATTCACAGACATGATCTTGATTCCTGTTTCCGTCTCATCGGGATACAGGAAATCTCCTTCTGCCTCTGGTGTCTTATGTACGCCAAATGCCTTTGGAATAGAAGGTCCTGTGATATCTGCGTCAAGTATGGCTGTCTTGTAACCCATGCGCTGCATGAGAACGGCGAGCTGACAGGTTACTGAGGATTTGCCGACTCCTCCTTTGCCGCTGACCACGGCAATAATATGCTTTATATGCGAACCTGGATGTGGCTCTATAATAAGACTCTGTGGTTCTGTTCTGCTGGAACAGCTCTGGCCACAGGTACTGCAGTTGTGTGTACAATTCTCTGACATGATACTCTCCAATCTACTGCACATGGATGTCTGTGCAATCTGTGTTGTATGCTAAGTTACGCATTTGATTAATATATATCATTAAGAGGTTACAAAGTCAACGAATGCAGGTACTATGAAATTTGAGAGGTGAGTTGAAATTGACGGGTGTCAAATATATAATCAGAGACATGATAGTATACGGATTGTAGAGTTGAAATGAAATACCTGATAGAAAGTATTCTAATAAAGTAATTGGGCATGAAAAATACTATAAAAAGGAGAATATAGCATGGGAGTTTTATCAAATATCGAGCCATATGGAGTTTTTCGTTTCTTTGAGGAGATATGCGGGATTCCACACGGATCGTCGGATACAAAGAAGATAAGTGATTATCTGGTGAAGTTTGCCATAGACAAAAATCTGAGATATATACAGGATGAGAGCAACAATGTGATCATATTCAAGGACGGAACTGCCGGGTATGAGGACAGTGCCCCTGTCATGCTACAGGGACATATGGATATGGTCTGTGAGAAAGATGTTGACTGTGATATTGATTTTGAACGGGACGGACTGAGACTAGTGCTTGAGGACGGAGTGATATCCGCTGATGGAACCACCCTTGGCGGAGATGACGGGATAGCTGTGGCATTTGCACTGGCTATACTGGATGCCGATGATATACCACATCCACCGATTGAGTGTGTATTTACGGTTGATGAGGAGATAGGAATGCTGGGAGCTGCGGCGATTGACTGTAGTCCACTTAAGTCACGGATCATGCTCAATCTGGATTCTGAGGATGAGGGGTATCTGCTGGTGTCATGTGCCGGAGGTGCGTGTGCTACGTGCCATATTCCGGTTGAATATGAGAATGCAGAAGATGATCATTCAGTTGTGAAAATTATTGTAGAGGGTCTTACCGGTGGACATTCCGGCGTGGAGATCATAAAACAGAGGGCAAATGCCGACAAGCAGCTTGCAAGACTTCTATATAATATAGGAAGGGATGTTCCATACAGACTGATATCTATAAAGGGCGGTCTTAAGGACAATGCAATACCTAACAAGGCGGAGGCATATGTGGGTATTGATCCGGAGGATGTGGATAACTTTGTAAAATCTGCGGAAAAGAATGAGAAGATTCTGAGGCATGAATTTGGAAATACTGATCCAGAGCTTGTAGTGAAAGTAGAAACGGATCTGTCAGATGATCTGGGTTCATATAATAACGCGGATGATGTGCAGAACGATATGTATGGTAGAACCATGATCAACAGAGTTATGACAGAAAAGTCATCGGATATAGTTATCAGAAGTCTTATGATGATGCCAAATGGAATTCAGAAGATGAGCAATGATATAGAAGGGCTTGTGCAGACATCGCTGAATCTTGGAATATTGAATACAACTGAGGATGAGGTCACAGCAAGCTTTTCAGTAAGAAGCAGTGTACAGTCTGAAAAGGAAAATCTGATAGATCAGCTCCGATGTGTATCTGTCTCGGCTGGTGGAAGTCTGGAAGTGCAGGGGGATTATCCTGCATGGGAGTACAGACATGATTCTCCTCTCAGAGATATTATGGTGGATGTGTTTGAAGAGCAGTATGGAAGAAAGCCTGTTATACAGGCGATTCACGCCGGAGTGGAGTGTGGTCTTTTTGCCGGTAAGCTGCCTGGTCTGGACTGCGTATCATTTGGCCCGGATATGAAAAATATCCATACCAGCAGAGAGTCTATGGATGTTGCCAGTGTACAGAGAACATGGAGGTATACACTGGGTATACTTGAGAAATTGAAGTAATTGACAGCAATATAATTTCAATAAGGAGAAAAATGATGGAAAAGGTAAAAGGATTCTTGAAGAAGAAAGACATTGTGTTCAGTGTCAAGAGATACGGAATAGATGCCCTGGGTGCCATGGCACAGGGATTGTTCTGTACTCTGCTTATCGGAACTATCCTGAACACACTTGGCAATCAGTTTGGTGTGCCATTTCTTAAAGCGGTTGTTGCGACCGTGAATGGGACAGATTATACAGTTGGAGGTCTCGCATCTGCTATGGCAGGACCTGCGATGGCGGTGGCTATAGGATATGCTCTTAAGGCACCACAGCTCGTATTGTTCTCACTGATAACAGTTGGATTTGCGGCAAATGCCTTGGGCGGCGCAGGAGGCCCGCTGGCAGTTTATTTTATTGCAGTTATTGCAACTGAACTTGGAAAGGTTGTCTCAAAGGAGACAAAGATTGACATACTGGTGACACCTCTGGTTACCATCGGAAGTGGTGTGGCTGTGTCTGCACTTCTTGCACCTACACTCGGTGCCATAGCCATGAAGGTCGGAGATCTCATCATGCTGGCTACAAACCTTCAGCCGTTCTGGATGGGTATTGCGGTATCAGTTCTCGTCGGTGTGGCACTTACACTTCCGATATCATCCGCTGCGATATGTGCGGCATTCGGACTTACAGGTCTGGCCGGCGGTGCTGCTGTGGCGGGATGTTGTGCGCAGATGGTTGGATTTGCAGTTATGTCATTCAGAGAGAATAAATGGGGTGGCCTTGTTTCACAGGGAATCGGAACATCAATGCTCCAGATGGGTAACATCATCAAGAATCCGAGAATCTGGATCGCACCTATAGTTACCTCTGCGATCACAGGTCCTCTTGCAACATGTCTGTTCAAGCTTCAGATGAATGGAACTCCTGTATCATCAGGTATGGGTACATGTGGTCTGGTTGGACAGATCGGAGTATACACAGGCTGGATGAATGATATCGAGGCGGGAAGCAAGACAGCGGTCACAGCTATGGACTGGGTTGGTCTGATCCTAATCTCATTTGTACTTCCTGCAGTTCTCTGCCCGCTCATCAACATGGTGGTGAGAAAACTCGGCTGGGTTAAGGATGGAGATATGACTTTATCATAAAGATTGGCTGAAATCCGGTGGAAGAAAATTATCTCAAAATTGTTTCCATCAGGCAGATTACAACAGAAAAGATACAATATTTTCGCAAATAAGATTGAAATTGGCTCGAAAGATACAAATTTACAGATTTTGTGTCTTTCGGGCCTTTTTATATGGAAAAGGAGATAATATTTTCCTAAAATGGGTGATTCAGAAGGAAAAAGATACAAAATATATGGTGCTTGATTTGTGGAGTGAAAATACAGCAAAAATGAGCAGACGATAGAAAAATCAAGAATACAAAAAAAGTCCTTGCCTTGAAGTGAACTCCAAAGAGTATTATTAGATATGTCAGAGAAACAGTTCCTGACGTTTTTCGAAAATATGGTAGTTAAAACAGACAGGAGGACGCTTTAATGAAGAAATTAGGAGCATTTTTAGTGTGTGCTGTTATGGCTTTTGGACTTGTTGGATGCGGAAGTGGTGACAGCACAGAAAGTAAAAGTACCACACAGGCAGAAACCCAGACAGAGGTTGTTACGGATGCGGTCAATGAGGCCGATACAAGCAACGACAACGCTGACTCTACGGTATCAGAGGAACAGACCAGCGAGGAAAGCAGCGCTGATGAGACAGACAATGTTGACACAGAGACAGGTAAGACTCTGGTGATCTATTTTTCAGCAACTGGAAATACAAAAGATGCTGCAGAATATATAGCGGCAGAGACAGGAGCAGATATATTTGAGATCACCCCGGCCCAGGAGTATACATCGGATGATCTGAACTACAATGATGACAGCAGCAGGGTATCAAAGGAACACAATGACGAAAGCCTCAGGGATGTGGAGCTTACCACCACTGAAGTTCCTGGCTGGGAATCGTATGATACGGTATTTGTAGGTTATCCTATATGGTGGGGAACGTCTGCATGGCCGGTAGATTCATTTGTCAAGGCAAATGACTTCACTGGCAAGACTGTATATCCGTTCTGCACATCGGCGAGCTCAGGACTGGGAAGCAGTGCAGATGATCTGGCTTCTGAGGCAGGAAGCGGAGACTGGAAGGATGGTCAGAGATTCTCGTCGGGTGTGACACAGCAGGATGTGGCCGACTGGATAAGCGGGCTCGGCCTTGGACAGTAATGTGTCAGATAAGTAACTGAACAGATGTAATAAACATAGCTGGAAATAATTTGAAATTGAAATAAAAAGAAACAGGAGGATATAAAAATGTTAAAAGAAACTTACACACTTAACAATGGAGTAGCAATTCCAAAGCTTGGACTTGGAACATGGTTCATCGACGATGACAAGGTAGCAGATGCCGTGAGGGAGGCCGTAAAGATAGGTTACAGACATATTGACACTGCACAGGCATACGGCAATGAGCGCGGAGTAGGCGAAGGAGTTAGAACCTGTGGTATTCCAAGAGAAGAACTGTTCGTAGTCTCAAAGGTTGCGGCTGAGCACAAGACATATGAGGAGGCCAAGGCGGGAATCGATGGAACGCTTGAGAAGATGGGACTTGACTATCTCGATATGATGATCATTCACAGCCCACAGCCTTGGGTAAAGGTAAATCAGAGCGATGACAGATACGTGGAGGGCAACAGAGCAGCATGGAGAGCACTTGAGGAGGCATACAAGGAAGGCAAGCTCAAGGCTATTGGTATATCCAATTTCCAGATCGGTGATATCGAGAGCCTTATGGAGACTGCTGAGATCAAGCCTATGGTCAACCAGATACTTCTTCACATCAGCAATACTCCGATAGAACTGGTGGATTACTGTCAGAAGAACGATATACTTGTTGAGGCTTATTCACCTATCGCACATGGTGAGATACTCAATCAGCCTGAGATCAAGGCTATGGCGGACAAGTATGGTGTGACTGTTCCACAGCTCTGCATCAGATATACTATCCAGCTCGGAACAATTTCACTGCCAAAGACGGCCAATCCAGAGCACATGAAGAGCAATACAGAGGTCGATTTCGAGATAAGTGCAGAGGATATGGAGGCTCTTAAGAATTTCAAGAAGATCGAGAGCTATGGAGCGAGCAGTGGTTTTCCTGTATATGGTGGACGTATATAATAAAGAAAAGTTCATAGCTATAGTGGACAGCCGTCAGGTTTGTATAGTTTGCAATCATAAATATCTTGCATAATATAATAGTTACCTTATAATAGAGATGTTGCTAATTTTATACATTTAGGAGGAAATGAACAATATGAAAAAGGGAACAAGTTATATTGTAGTGGCTGCAATGATGATGGGATTGATGCTGACAGGCTGTGGGGGCAATGACAATTCTGTAACTAAGGCTACAACTGAAGCTGAGACAGAAGCAGCAACAGAGGAGCAGGATACTGAAACACAGGACACTGCAGATGATACTGAGGACAGTTCGGTCGCCATTGATGAGGAGGACACAGAGGAAGATACAGAGGACAGTGAAGAGGCAGAAGCTGATCCTTCAATAGTAGGTGTATACACCAAGAATGGTTATGAGAATTCGTATTTTGGATTTAAGATCAACCTTGAAGGAAGCTATGGAATTCAGACAAGAGGTTCATTACTGACTGCCACCGATATCTCTGAGGTTGTGGAGGATTCCAATAGCGATGAGACTGTACAGAGGGCATTGGATAATCTGGACAATAGCTTTACGGTAGGAAACGATTATGCATTCTGTGCAAATGATGGTACACACTATATTCTGCTCAAAATAAAGTCCCCTAAGGGTGGTGGAAATTACGGTTATGATGTGTGGGCTGATGAGAATACAGTAGCAAAGGCAACTGTTGCTCAGATGGATACTGTTATTACATCTACAGCAAGTAGAATTGGCGCTGAAGCAAGCAATATTGAGACTGATTATTCCAAGTGTACAGTATTTGGCGAAGAGCACTACATATGTACAGCAACGGCTGATATGTCTGGAACTGAGTACTCTCTGACAAATGTAATAGTAAGATCAGATGACGGAAAGTATACGATGATAATAGCTATAGAGACACTTGGTGACAGAAATTATCAGGATATTCTGGATAACATGTTCAGTCCATTATAAATTTTACAACTTTACTTTTTCAAAAACAAAAAGTATAATACACATCGAAAGCGAGTGGCAAAGATTGCGTAAATCCAGTTTTGTCACTCGCTTTTTATGTGTATATATAATAATTTTCTAGTGTGTAGCTATTCAGCGTAAGTCCAACTAACTTAGGCGGTAGCTGCTTTTTTTGTTCAGGGAAAGGAGTTTGAAGAGTGGAAGAAATGGATAAGAACAAAGAGGAAAACAGAGAGAGAAATAAGATGAAAGATATGCCAGTTGGAAAGCTGATGATCCAGATGGGTATTCCTATGATTCTTTCCATGGCGCTTCAGGCGGTGTACAACATCGTAGACAGCGCATTTGTGGGAAATATGAAGGTGGGAAGTGAGGCTGCGTTAAATGCCCTCACGCTGGTATTTCCGGTGCAGATGCTCATGGTTGCTCTGGGCATAGGCACGGGAGTCGGCACAAATGCGTTTATTGCCAGAACCCTTGGTCAGGGTGATAAGGAAAGAGCTGCCAAGGTGGCTGGCAACAGTCTGTTTCTCGGTGCTGTAATATATGTGGTGTGTTTGTTATTTGGAATATTGGGAGTGAGGACTTATATAGTCTCACAGACTATGGACACGCAGGTCACAGAGATGGCTGTGGATTATCTAAGAATATGCTGTGTGTATTCATTTGGAATAGTATTCTTCTCGTTGTTTGAGAAGCTGCTTCAGGCAACTGGCAGATCCATGTATTCAACGATAGGTCAGGTGATGGGAGCTGTCATAAACATCATACTTGATCCGCTTCTCATATACGGAGTGGGACCATTTCCTGAGATGGGTGTCAGAGGAGCCGCCTATGCGACTATTATAGGTCAGATAGCGTCTGCGGTTCTGCTGTGCGTGTTCCATCTGAGACTTAATAAGGAATTTGAACATGGATGTGCATACATGAAGCCTGACTGGAGAATCATCCGGGGAATATATGCCATAGGACTCCCGGCCATCATAGCCCAGGCACTTATGTCCATCATGGTATACGCGCTGAATCTCATTCTCAAGTTTAACCAGTCGGCGCAGACTGCATATGGTCTGTTCTACAAGGTTCAGCAGTTTGTGCTGTTTCTCGCATTTGGACTCAGGGATGCGATCACCCCGATCACGGCATACAGCTATGGAATGGGTGACAGAAAGAGGATAAATGATGCGATTAAGTATGGAATAATCTACACAATAGTGCTGATGGTGTTTGGAATGGCTGTGACAGAGCTGTTTCCAGCTGCATTTGCCGGACTTTTTAATGCGGGACAGTCCAGAGTGTATTTTATAGACGCCATGAGGATAATCTCCCTAAGTTTCGTATTTGCCGGGGTAAATGTTGCATTTCAGGGAATATATCAGGCCCTTGAAGGCGGTGTGGAATCGCTTGTGATATCGCTGCTCAGACAGTTGATAATCATCCTGCCGCTTGCCGGAGCATTTGCGGCTCTGGTCAGAGGCGGTCAGGCGGATGTATCACTGATATGGTGGGCATTCCCGATCACGGAGATCGTGTCGTGCGTGGTGGGCATGGTGTTGCTGAGAAGGAAAATGAGGAGGGTTACTTCTTCCCTGCACCTTTCATCATTGACTTAAATGTCAGCATGAATGTTGCGCCGCATGAGAATGCGGACACTATGTCGCTGATAGGCTCGGCGTAGTAAATACTCATGACTGAGTGCGTGCAGTATGGCAGGATGATCGCGAGTGGGATTATCAGTATGACCTTTCTCAGCAGTGCAAATATAAGGGATTTGCCTGCTTGTCCCATGGATATGAAGGACTGCTGACATCCGTTCTGTATGCCAAAGAACATCATTCCGAATATGTATATCGGAAGAACTTTTGCACAGAGTGCCTTGAGTGCTTCATCTGATGTAAATATTCCGGCAGCCACGGACGGAAACAGGAATGCGGCCCCAGCCAGGACAAATGACACTATGATGGACATGGTTATCAGTATGGTACATGTCTTCTTCACTCTGTCCACGTTGCCCTTGCCGTAGTTGTAGCCGATGATGGGCTGGACTCCCTGGGAGAAACCGCTCATCGGGATAAATATAATCTGCATGATACTTTGGAGTATGGTGAATGATCCCACGTACAGGTCATCGCCGTACTTCTGGAGCCCGTGAGTGAACACGATGGTTATAAGGCTCTCCGTGACCTGCATGATAAATGGTGACACACCGAGAGCTGCAATTGACAGGATCAGCTTGCCTTGTGGACGCATCATCTGCGCTGATATGCGAAGACTAGCCTTGTCGGATGTCAGAAATCTGATAACCCATGCCGCACTTATCGCCTGGGATATGACGGTCGCTATGGCCGCACCCTTGATTCCGAGGTTCAGTGCAAATATGAATATCGGATCGAGGATGATGTTGAATATGGCTCCTATGAGCACAGAAAACATGGCGGTCTTTGACTGTCCCTGGGCTGTGATAAATGTGTTCAGTCCGGTGGTGATCATGACAAATATAGTGCCTATAAGGTAAATGCTCAGATAGTCATCGGCATGTGGATAGGTGGCATCGCTGGCACCGAAGAAATACAGAAGCGGTTTCTTCAATGTGTAGATGACAGCCATAACAATAACTGTAAATATGATGAGCAGGGTTACGCCATTTGACAGGATGCGCTGTGCCTTGTCCCTGTCGTCTTTACCGAGAGCAATGGAAGCCAGAGGTGCTCCGCCCGCGCCCACGAACACGCTGAATGCACTTACAAGGGTGATGATCGGGAGACACAGTCCGATTCCGGTGAGGGATGCTGCGCCTACCTCGGGGATATGTCCTATGTATATTCTGTCCACTATGTTGTATAAGAGATTGATGAGCTGCGCCACAAATGTTGGAATGCCCATGGAGAGCATAAGTTTAAATATCGGCGCCGTGCCCATCCTCTCTTCGGAATTTGAAGAAATTGTACTTGTGTTCATAACTACTCCTTAATGTTGATAACTTTATAAAATCCGATGAAAACTCCGTCGTTCATCGTGGGGACGGAGGTACCTGTCCCATCCGTCCCCTAGGATATTTCAGTTGGGTGAAGAAGTCAATCAGGAAATAATTAAGAAAGTATAAAATAAATGATAAGTGGAAAAAGTCCAGTAAATATGCGGTAAACAGTAAAAAACAAGTGAAAATATGACAGAAACTTGAAAAATTAATCTTGACAAATTTACTAGGAAAGCGCATTATGGTTACAAATATAAGATAAACCGTTGATCAAGAGGAGTAGCGGCATATAACATGTTCAGAGAGTTGCAGGTGGTGTGATTGCAGCGATGGGAGTGCAGGTGAATGGACTTGTGAGGGCAAACCGAAAGATTTGAGATTCAAGTAGGGGAGACGGAGACCTACCGTTATAGAAGGTACATATATGATTGTATATGGTCGAGGGCATCGATATATATAAATTATTTATATATATTTTTTTTTATTTATTGATGAAATTAGGTGGCACCGCAGGAGATTAGATTTCTTGTCCTAATGTTTGTAGGATAAGGAATTTTTTTATGTCCTGTGGTGCTTTTTTAGTTTGCAGAAAGACATGTGACATTTGATAGATCCTTTGACGATAGCCTGATAGACATATATGAAAGAGATGAGCACAGGGAAATTTATTGAATGCATGATAGTGTTCAAAAACAAGGAGGATGAGACATGATAAGACCAGAACTTAGTGAGGCAAAGAAATATGCGGCGGGCGGATACAGGATGGTTCCGGTGTGCTGCGAGATGTTATCGGATGTGATCACACCTATCAACTTACTCAGAAAGCTGAAAGCGGCGAATGAGCACTGTTACATACTTGAGAGCGTGGAGAATCAGGAGGTGTGGGGACGCTACACATTTCTTGGTTATAATCCAAAGCTTGATGTCACATGCATGAATGGGCACATACAGCTCAAGGATATAGATGGAAATGTGATAAAGAAAGCGGATGACATTCATCCTGAGGTATTCATAAGAGAGATTCTCAAGGATTACAAGAGTCCGAAAATAGAAGGACTTCCAACATTTACAGGCGGGTTTGTCGGTTACTTCTCATATGATTATATAAAGTACAGTGAGAAGAAGCTTGTGATCGATGCCGATGACGATGAGGGATTTCAGGATCTGGATCTCATGCTCTTTGACAAGGTCATAGCATTTGACAATTTCAAGTCAAAGCTGATCCTCATTGCAAATGCTGACACGTCCGATATAGAAGCCGGATATGCAAAGGCACTTGCTGACATAGAAGATATGAAGAAGCTAATCCTCGATGGAGAGATGGCTGAGATAGAGCCGGTTAAGATGAAGAGTGATTTCAAGCCTCTGTTCAATAAAGAAAAATATTGCAGCATGGTCGAGAGGGCAAAGAAGTACATATTCGAGGGAGATATCTTCCAGGTGGTTCTGTCCAACAGACTTGAGGCTGAGATGGAGGGTTCACTGTTCAATACATACAGGGTTCTCAGAAGCACAAATCCTTCTCCATATATGTTCTACTTCAGCGGCGACCAGATAGAGGTTGCGGGCGCATCACCTGAGACACTGGTAAAGCTTGAGAATGGCGTGCTCCACACATTTCCTCTTGCTGGAACGAGACCGAGGGGAAAGACAAAGGAAGAGGATATGAGACTTGAGGCCGGACTTATGGCGGATGAGAAGGAGCTGGCGGAGCACAACATGCTGGTGGATCTCGGAAGAAATGATCTTGGTAAGATAAGCAAGTTCGGAACTGTTGAGGTTGAGCAGTACATGAAGGTTCAGAGGTACTCACATGTAATGCATATCGGGTCAACGGTCAAAGGAGAGATCGATGACAGCAGGTATGATGAGCTGTCAGCCGTAGATGCGGTACTTCCAGCAGGAACCCTCTCGGGAGCACCGAAGATTAGAGCGTGTCAGATCATCAACGAGCTGGAGAACAACAAGAGAGGAATATATGGTGGAGCCATAGGATACATAGATTTCACAGGGAATCTTGATACATGTATAGCCATAAGGATCGCATACAAAAAGGGTGACAAGGTATTTGTTAGATCCGGAGCGGGAATCGTCGCAGACAGTGTTCCGGAAAATGAGTTCCAGGAATGTATCAACAAGGCAAAGGCAGTTACAACAGCACTCACAATGAGCGCCTTTCATGCGCATGCACAATACATATAAGGAGGACAAAATAAATGACAATACTTATAGATAATTATGATAGCTTCTCCTACAACCTGTATCAGCTTGTGGGGGCAATAAATCCGGATATAAAGGTTATAAGAAATGATGAGTTCACCTGTGAGGAGATCGAGGCGATGAATCCGGATCACATAATCATCTCACCGGGACCCGGAAGACCTTCGGATGCGGGAATGTGTGAGGAAGCGGTGAGATATTTTGCAGGAAAAGTACCAATCCTCGGCGTGTGTCTCGGACATCAGGCGATTTGTGAGACATATGGTGCGACAGTCACATATGCAAAGAAACTTATGCATGGAAAGATGTCGCTGGTTGATGTGGATCTGAACTGCAGATTGTTCAGAGGACTTCAGAGCAAGATACAGGTTGCCAGATATCATTCACTGGCAGCAGCCGATGAGAATTTCCCGGAATGCCTGGAGGTCACAGCCAGGACGGAGGATGGAGAGATCATGGCAGTAAAACACAGGAATTATGAGGTATATGGAGTTAAGTTCCATCCGGAGTCGATACTGACACCGAAGGGCAAGATAATGCTCAGAAATTTTTTAGAGATATAAAATGATATAAAATAAGGAGGATATGGCGATGATACAGGAAACTCTTAAGAAGGTAGCAGCAGGACAGGATCTTACATACGATGAGGCATATGCCAGCATGGATGAGATATTCAGTGGACAGGTGCCGGGAGAGACAACGGCGGGATATCTCACAGCTCTTCACATGAAGGGCGAGACGCTTGACGAGATAACAGCCAGTGCAAATGGAATGAGAGACCATGCGGAGTCTCTTCCACATGACGGAATAGATGTTCTTGAGATCGTGGGAACAGGCGGAGATTGTGCGGATTCATTTAACATATCGACAACGAGTGGTATAGTTGCAGCAGCGGCCGGAGTACCGATCGCAAAGCACGGCAACAGAAGCGTATCAAGTAAGAGTGGCGCAGCGGATGTACTTGAGGCCCTTGGTGTAAATATCTCCATATCACCTGAAAAGATGGGCAAGGTTCTTGCTGAGTGCAACATGAGCTTTATGTTTGCCCAGGTTTATCACAAGGCGATGAAATATGCAGGCCCGGTCAGAAAGGCACTTGGAATACCGACAGTATTCAATATCCTTGGTCCTCTTACCAACCCGGCAAAGGCTCAGATGCAGATCATGGGAGTATACAAGGAGGAGCTTGTTGATCAGATGGCTCCTGTACTTGTTGGTCTTGGCGTAAAACGGGGACTTGTCGTATACGGACAGGATTGTCTGGATGAGATATCCATGAGCGCACCTACAACAGTTGCAGAGATCAAAGATGGCGAGATCACAAAGTACGAGATCAAGCCAGAGAATTTCGGATTTGAGAGATGCAGCAAGGAGGATCTGGTGGGCGGCGATCCTGAGGAAAACGCGCAGATTACCCGCGATATCCTGTCAGGCAAGATCAAAGGAGCCAAGAGAAATGCAGTTGTACTGAACGCAGCAGCTTGTATCTACATCGCAGGCAAGGCAGATTCCATAGCGGATGGAATCAAGGTTGCAGAGGACGTGATCGACAGTGGCAAGGCTGCTGAGACGCTTGATGCATTTGTAAGACTGACAAATGAGTAGATAAGTTTTATCGCAGACTATGATAGAAAGTTGTATAGAGAGGTAAGAGATGATATTAGATGAGATAGCTGCAAAGACAAAGGAACGTGTGGCGGAGCAGAAGAAAAAAGTTCCTCTTGAGGAGATGAAGAGACATGCACTTGATATAGTTGCCAGAGAGACGGATAACGGCAGCAGCCCATATAGTAAGTTCCCATTTAGGGATAATCTGGCAGCGGATGGAATATCGTTTATCTGTGAGGTCAAGAAGGCATCGCCTTCCAAGGGGCTTATCGCACCGGACTTTCCTTATGTTGAGATCGCAAAGGAATATGAGGCGGCTGGTGCTTCAGCCATATCGGTGCTCACTGAGCCGTTTTATTTCCAGGGAAGCAATCAGTTCCTGATGGATATAAAGAAGGAGGTAAATATACCACTGCTGAGGAAGGATTTTACAGTTGACGAGTATATGATATATGAGGCAAAGGTCATAGGAGCCTCGGCGGTGCTTTTGATTTGCGCAATACTGGATGACGAGCAGCTTGTCTCATATCTTCGGCTTGCACATGAACTTGGAATGTCTGCTCTGGTTGAGGCTCACGATGAGGAGGAGGTCAGACGGGCGATAGCCTGCGGAGCCGGCATCATCGGAGTGAACAACAGAGATCTCAGAACATTTACGGTGGACATCATGAACAGCGTTCGTCTTAGAAAGCTGATACCGGATACGGTGCCAGCCACCCATATGGGGACGGAGGTACCTGTCATTGGTACAGGAGCTGCGGCTGACACTTTAGCACCCCAGAAGATGGTGTATGTGTCTGAGAGTGGAATCAAGGCAAAAGAGGACATAGACAGGCTCAAGGCAAATGGAACTGATGCGGTGCTCATAGGTGAGACATTTATGAGAAGTCCCGACAAGAAGAAGTTGTTTGCGGAACTTAGAGGCGAGTAACATATTATATAGAAGAAACACAATACAAAAGTGTAGAAATTACATTTGAAAATATATCTGAGAAGACAAAAACAGGAGGAAAAACATATGTCAAAAGGCAGATTTGGCGTTCACGGCGGCCAGTATATTCCAGAGACTCTGATGAATGCGATGCTGGAGCTGGAAGAGGCATACAAGAAATATAAGGATGATCCGGAGTTCAACAGAGAACTCACAGAGATGCTCAACGAGTATGCGGGAAGACCTAGCAGACTTTACTATGCGGAGAGAATGACAAAGGATCTGGGCGGTGCAAAGATCTACCTAAAGAGAGAGGATCTGAACCACACAGGAGCGCACAAGATCAACAACGTAATCGGACAGATGCTCCTTGCCAAGAGAATGGGCAAGACAAGAGTTATCGCGGAGACCGGTGCCGGACAGCATGGAGTTGCAACAGCTACAGTTGCAGCCATGATGGGCATGGAGTGCGAGATATACATGGGTGAGGAGGACACGATCAGACAGGCTCTCAACGTGTACAGAATGAGACTCTTAGGAGCAAAGGTTCATCCGGTAAAGACTGGAACAGCCACACTGAAGGATGCTGTATCTGAGGCATTCCGTGAGTGGACAAGCAGGATTGATGACACACACTATGTACTCGGCTCAGTCATGGGACCATATCCTTTCCCTGAGATCGTCCGTGATTTCCAGGCTGTGATCAGTAAAGAGATCAAGGCACAGCTCATGGAGAAGGAGGGAAGACTTCCTGATGTCGTCATGGCATGTGTGGGCGGCGGTTCAAATGCCATCGGAGCTTTCTACGATTTCATACCTGACGAGAGTGTCAGATTGATCGGCTGTGAGGCAGCAGGCAGAGGTGTTGATACATTTGAGACAGCGGCAACTATCGAAACTGGAAAGCTTGGTATATTCCATGGCATGAAGTCCTACTTCTGTCAGGATGAATATGGCCAGATCGCACCTGTATATTCTATCTCAGCGGGACTTGATTATCCGGGAATCGGACCTGAGCACGCGTACCTTCACGACATAGGACGTGCAGAGTATGTGGCGATCACAGATGACGAGGCTGTGGATGCATTTGAGTATCTGTCAAGGATCGAGGGAATCATCCCTGCGATAGAGAGCGCCCACGCTGTGGCTTACGCCATGAAGCTGGCACCTACAATGGACAAGGATAAGATAATAGTGATCAATGTATCAGGACGTGGTGACAAGGACGTTGCAGCCATCGCAAGATACAGAGGGGAGGATCTTCATGAGTAATATAGCAAAAGCATTTGAACATGGAAAAGCATTTATACCATTTGTGACATGTGGCGATCCGTCGCTGGATGTGACAGAGGAGGTAGTATACGCAATGGTGGAGGCCGGTGCAGACCTTATAGAGCTGGGAATCCCATTCTCAGACCCGACAGCCGAGGGTCCGGTCATTCAGGGCGCAAATATAAGAGCGCTTGCAGGCGGCGTGACGACAGACAAGGTATTTGACCTTGTGAGAAAGCTCCGCAAGAAAGTGACAATACCTATGGTGTTCATGACATATGCAAATGTCGTGTTCTCGTACGGTTCGGAGAGATTCATCAGCACATGCAAGGAGATTGGCATAGACGGTCTGATCCTTCCTGACATTCCTTACGAGGAGAAGGATGAGTTCGACGGAATCTGCAAGCAGTATGATGTGGATCTCATTTCACTTATCGCACCGACATCCCATGAGAGAATATCCATGATCGCAAATGATGCGAGTGGATTTGTGTATTGTGTGTCATCACTCGGTGTAACTGGAACAAGAACCAAGATCACCACAGACATAGGTGCAATGGTCAATCTGGTGAAGAAGGCAAAGAACATCCCTTGCGCTGTAGGCTTCGGAATATCCACACCTGAGCAGGCAAAGCAGATGGCGGAAAAGTCAGACGGTGTCATCGTCGGTTCAGCCATCGTCAAGCTGTGCGCCCAGTACGGCAAGGACTGTGTGCCTTATGTGAGAGATTATGTGAAGAGTATGAAGGATGCGATAAGGTAGGAAATTAATAATTTTATTAGGAATCCCTGATGTATATACAATATCAGGGATTTTGTAATTTAATTAAATTACATTTGACAGGGAGAGAAAAACGAAGTATCATACATATATAAAGATACGTAATTCACCTGAATTACCATAAAATGAGAGGAGGGTGAAATGGAGAAAAAAAGGTTGAATGAGTTGGTTACGTTCACTATAGGTAAAAACATAACTCGTTTGAAAGACAGCAACGATATGGCTGAGGATCTGTATGTACCAGAAGATTTTAACAAAGACCTTTTGGGGATAAATGAGACATGTGAAGGTATGGGATGTGTAATCAATTTAATAAAGTCAAAAGCTGCACCGCTATCTGTTCAAACACAGAGGAAATGTATCACATCGAATTTCCTTAAGTGCAGTTTTGATCCTAAAAAATTAGATCCGTGGTTCTTCTGCTACCAATTTAATGAAGGAAGATATTTTGCACAGCAGATAAGCAAGTATTACCAAGGAAATACACTCAGTGTTAAAAAAATAAACATAAAGAGTGTTGGAGAAGTAAATATACAATTACCAGATATTCAAAAACAGCGTCTTATAGGAAACATATACCGACAGGCAATAAGACAAAGATATTTGATGATAGAGCAGGCTGAGGATATAGCCAACGCTACATTTGAAACACTTAGGAAGATGGAGGAGGATTACTAATGACAGAAGGAAAAGATTTATTACAGGTATTATGGAGCGGGGCCGATGTCCTGAGGGGAAAGATGGATGCAAATGAATACAAGACATACTTGCTGGGATTGGTTTTCTACAAGTATCTGTCTGATTCGTATCTGTCCAAAGTTTATGATCTATTAAATGATGAAACTCCGGATGATCTTGAAGAGGCGCAGGATGAGTACGAGAGTGCCATGAATAGCAATGATGCGAATGATCTTCTTGAAGAACTTCAGGAGTCACTGAGATATACGCTTGATCCTGATATGACCTACGTCAGCATGCTCAGAGATGTAAAGAACAATAGCTTTAACAGAGAAAAACTGCAGGCAGCTTTTAACAGAATTCAGGAGTCGGATGAGATATTCAACGGATTGTTTGCTGATGTGGATCTGTATTCAAATCGTCTTGGAACAGGGGATCAGAAACAGAGTGCAACGGTTGCAGAAGTTATAAGAGTTCTCGATGGTGCTGATCTGATCCATACAAAAGGGGATATCCTTGGAAATGCATACGAGTACCTCATAGGTCAGTTTGCATCGGAGACTGGGAAAAAGGCTGGTGAGTTTTATACCCCACATGGTCCGGCGCAGATATTGTGTAGAATTGCTATGACAGGACAGGAAGATAAGAAGGGACTTCAGGTATATGATCCATGTATGGGTTCTGGATCACTAATGCTTAGCTGTAGAAATTATTCCAGTGAGCCGGAATATATCAAGTATTACGGACAGGAACTTATGCCTTCAACATATAATCTGGCGAGAATGAATATGTTTCTGCATGGCGTACTTCCAGAAAATCAGCATTTGAGAAATGGAGATACACTGGATGCGGACTGGCCAACCGGTGAGGATACTGAATTTGATGTGGTAACAATGAATCCTCCATATTCAGCAAATTGGAGCGCTGCAGAGGGATTTAAGCAGGATGAGAGATTTATGGATTACGGTGGAAAGCTGGCTCCAAAGTCAAAGGCAGACTACGCGTTCCTCCTACATGGATTCTATCATCTTAAGCAGACAGGAACCATGGCGATAGTACTTCCTCATGGAGTTCTGTTCAGAGGTGCTGCAGAGGGAACTATAAGACAGATACTTCTCGAAAATGGTTCAATATATGCTGTTATAGGACTTCCTTCAAATATGTTCTACAACACATCAATTCCTACATGTATCATTGTTCTCAAAAAGCACAGAGAGGGAAGAGATGTCCTGTTCATCGATGCATCAAAGCAATTTGTGAAAGAGAAGAAACAGAATGTCATGCAGGATGAGCATATCGATCATGTGGTTGAACTGTACAACAACAGACAATCCGTTGATAAGGAAGCATATCTGGCATCGTATGATGATATTGTAAAGAATGACTTCAATCTCAACATACCGAGATATGTAGATACCACGGAGGAAGAACCGGAAATAGATATCAAGGCACTCACCCAGAGCATTTGTGATACGGACAAGGAGATCAAGGAAGGAAATGAAGCACTTCTGTCAATGATGAGAGAACTTACCTTCGACAGTGATGAAACCAGAGATGCTGTTGCGGACCTGATAAGTGTATTGGAGGGAATGTAAATATGGCAAATAAACCGAAGATAAGATTTAAAGGATTCGATGATGCTTGGGAACAGCGTAAGTTGGGGGATGTAGTAGAAAGAGTTACTAGAAAAAATCAAGATTTAGTATCTCAATTACCACTCACAATATCAGCTCAATATGGTCTTATTGATCAAAATATGTTTTTTGACAAACGTGTAGCAAGTAAGGACGTCAGTGGTTACTACTTAATATATAATGGTGAATTTGCATATAACAAAAGCACATCTAGTGATGCTCCATGGGGAGCTATAAAAAGGCTCGATAGATATGAAAATGGTGTATTATCAACGCTTTACATTGTTTTTAAAATAAAAAATGAAAAAGTGATAAATTCTGATTTCCTTGTAACATATTATGATACCTGCAATTGGCATAAAGATATTAAGGCAGTAGCTGCTGAAGGGGCTAGAAATCACGGATTATTGAATATTGCTCCAGCGGATTTTTTTAAGACAGAATTGATGTTACCACAAGATATTGAAGAGCAAAAAAAGATAGGGAGCTACTTTAAGTTAATAGACCACCTCATCACTCTTCATCAGCGTAAGTGCGACCAGATGAAGGAATTAAAAAAATACATGCTGACAAAAATGTTCCCACAAAATGGTGCAAAAGTTCCGGAAATTCGATTTGATGGATTTATTGACGATTGGGAACAGCGTAAGTTGGGGGATGTAGCTGAATTTAGTAAAGGAAGTGGATATTCTAAAGGAGATTTGGTCGAGTATGGGACACCCATTATTCTGTATGGAAGATTATATACAAATTATGAAACTCGCATTTCAGACGTTGACACTTTTGTAGAGGCAAAAGTTGGTTCTGTATACAGTAAAGGCGGAGAAGTTATCGTTCCAGCGTCAGGTGAAACAGCAGAAGACATTGCAAGGGCTGCAACCGTTGATAAATCAGGGATTTTGCTTGGTGGAGATTTGAATATTGTTATGCCAAACAAAGATATTAATTCTTCCTTTTTAGCAATTTCCATATCTAGTGGAAATCCACAACGAGAACTAGCAAAAAAAGCACAGGGAAAATCAGTTGTTCATATTCACAATGAGGAGATAAAAAATTTAGTTCTACCATTTCCAATAAAGGATGAGCAGAACAAAATAGCGTCATATTTTTGCCAGCTCGACAACCTTATCACCCTTCATCAGCATAAGTGTAATGAACTTCGTGAAATAAAAAAATATATGCTTAAGAATATGTTTATATAAACTTTGTTGAATTTTTACGCTTTGATTATTGCATTTGAACAACAATAAATATAATTTTGGCATTGCAATAGCAATTTTTATAGCAAAGAGAGCCGGACTGACCGGCTCTCTATTAACATTATGTAAATAAATTGTATATTAACTATACGAACATGTTTCTTAACATGTATTCCTTGAGATTTTTTAGATTTTCACACTTACTCTGATGAAGAGTGATGAGGTGGTCGATACTATCAAAATATGCTGCAATCTTTTCTTGCTCAGGAATAGAAGGAAACGAAACTTCTATGCTTTTTAACTTTTCGAAATAAAGATTTGTGACACTTCCACCTTCCACTCTCATAGCAAATTCATTTTGCAATGTAGCATTAAACATCATTGCTGTGAACAACGGATTGTTATCCGTATTGAATACAGATATCATTTCACCAATCGCTACATTCGGCATAGATAGCCATGTACAATGGTTATAATCCATAGGGTCTTCCCCAACTCGTGGAATTAAAACCTCAGTCCCTTTACTAAATCTAAGATTCTCTGGTGACATATTTGTATATGAGTAAACCCTATCTATTTTTGCTCCAAATTTCGTATAAAGCTCGCCATATCGAATACACGGAGTAGTTGAATCTTCTGTTACTGACCATTTAGGGCAGCTTTTTCCGTAATAAAAAGTTCCCCAGTCATCCAACTTACGCTGTTCCCAAGCATTGTTGTAAAGCTATATACTGAAGATGTAGTTAAACTTGATAGTTCAAAAAATAATTTTGCACTCAACAGTATCATGTCATGTTTCCAAATCATTGTAATAAATCAAGAAGTGTATATTCACCACTTGGAATTTTAGCTGATTTTGTGTATTTATGTATAGCCTCTACAAGAGCATTTACATCTTCAAAATAATTCAATACGTATTGATATGTTTTTACATCTTTCATTTTCAAGTCTTGTTTGCAAAAGTCGCTAGGTTTTTTTCCGGATTTTTTGAAGTCTTTATATTTATCTTCGCTATGAATGATAAGCATCTCAATTTCAGGAGCGGTTATGACATTTATAACATCTACCTTATGTTGGTAGGCCTTGCTTAATTTGAAATTTTCTCTTCTGGAATCAAGAATTCGAGTAATCGATATTTTATCATTAAATCATTTTCTTAAGTATCTTGTTTCGAATGTTCTTGCGTCTCTGCATCGTATTACTTGTTCATCAAGCAGTTGCTCCCTATTAAAAATTAAGAGGTTGTGTTCAAGCAGGAGATCTATGATTGCCTGCTCAGCCGAGCCCTCACATATGCACGCAACATATTTACTCAGTTGTATATCCATAGGCAGCCCCTCCTAAATATAAGCAGAAATGCTTTTTTTGAGTTGTAAATATGCTTCGTATGCAGGAGTCGTTCCGTCAAGGAAACCGCTTTGGTATGCATCACTCTTTTTTATGTCATTTCTTTTAAGAATGTTAGAAAGGTTCTCTGCTGTGATTCCGTTACGATTTCTTGTAATGAAAATGCTATCGTTCCTGTCATATTCATCCAATAGCTCAGGATAGTGTGTTGAAAAGACAAGGCTTGCACCATTTTTGTTAATACGTGTGTCCATGAAAAATCGGATTAAAGTAGTAACTATTTCCTTATTAAAATGATTTTCTATTTCATCGATGATCATATATCCGCCGTTTTTTAATGTAGCCATGGCCTTCGTAAATGCTATGATTCCTTTAATAGTTCCAGATGAAAGATAATGCTCAAGTTCAGCCGGAGTGTTTAGTATTATTTCGTCGTTACCATAAAATTTTAGATGAACAAGGCTTTTAGTTTCAATATCTTCGAAAAATAATGCTTCAATTGTAGGATCAAGAAAATTTATTATTTCAAGTGGTATATTATCAGAAATAGGTAAAACATTTACATTTGTAAATGACAACATATCTGTTACAGGAATATGTTCATTAAGTTTCTTGTTTTGAGCAATTATTATGCTTATATCATCCGGAAGAAATTCTTCAGTATTGTCTCTTTCTTTAATAAGCATTGTTTCATTAAATACAAATGTATATTTTTTCGTGACAATATTACTCGTAGGCTTTTTCCACAGTTTCTCTTCCTTTATGATGTATCTATCGGTGTCTATGTTGTATTTAATTATAGTTTGAAGTTTGCATATTTCATTATCAGATAAATGATAATATATAGTGAATGTAGTTTCCTGAGATTTACCGAGGATATCCTTGCTCTTTATATGGTTTATAGGTTCATTGTTTACAATACCTAACGCAAGCAGGATTACGTTTAATACAGACGTTTTTCCGGATGCATTAATTCCTATAATTGCTGTTGTAGTATTAATGTATACATTGGAAAAAAGATGAAAAAGAATATCTTTATCATCATTAGAAAATCTTTGCGATGTTGTAAAACTAATATCCAATGTTTCTTTAAATAAAGGAAGTCCGTCTGCTTGTATTCTCAATATCTTCATTAATATTCACCTCCGATAATTAAAAACTCAAATTACGTTTTTAATTGCATGTAATGCTATTATATTCAATGCTTTGAAAATTATCGACGGAAAATCTGTTATTATTTTGAAAATATGGTTTGGCACAAACGATATTATAGTAGTTGGTATTTCTTATATAATCAAGGATTAGCAGTAATGAGGTCAGCATTCATCATATAAGCATCTCTAACTATACAATATATCAACCACAACATGAAATTTAACTAATTTCGGCAGTTGTACTTAATAGCCGATTTTAATTAAAATATTCAAATCCTACTGCATAGTATTTTCTCTCCATTCAGTATTTTCATTGTTCTGCATTTCAATATACATATCAATGAATTCAACAATTGCCAGCAGATTCATCTCGTTGATGTGTACTACAATTCATATGTATAGATATACTTTGACATAATATGTAGTTTTTATAAACCAACTACATTTTTCACAGGTAATTCTACCATAATGCTTGGGAACAGCGTAAGTTAGGAGAACTTGGTTCATTGAAGAATGGAATGAACTTTTCAAAAAAAGCCATGGGAATAGGATTTCCATTTGTGAATCTTCAAAATATATTTGGTAATAACGTTATTGATGTGTCAAATTTAGGAAAGGCGATGGCATCGGATTCACAGTTAAAAGACTACAATTTGCTAAATGGAGATGTTCTGTTTGTTCGTTCATCGGTAAAATTGGAAGGTGTGGGCGAAGCCGCATTGGTACCTCAAACGCTTGATAATACTACATATTCTGGATTTATTATAAGATTTCGAGATGAGTATGGCTTAGATAATAATTTTAAAAGATTTGTATTCGGAATAGAATCTGTGCGAAATCAGATTATGTCACAGGCAACAAATAGTGCCAATAAAAATATAAGTCAGTCAGTATTAGAAAATCTTGAACTGGCAATTCCGAGCAAATCAGAACAACAAAAAATTGGAGCCTATTTTTCCAATCTCGACCACCTCATCACTCTTCATCAGCGTAAGTATTTGCAAAAGAAAAAGACTTCATTAACTTGGGAACAGCGTAAGTTGGGGGATGTAGTAGAAAGAGTTACTAGAAAAAATCAAGATTTAGTATCTCAATTACCACTCACAATATCAGCTCAATATGGTCTTATTGATCAAAATATGTTTTTTGACAAACGTGTAGCAAGTAAGGACGTCAGTGGTTACTACTTAATATATAATGGTGAATTTGCATATAACAAAAGCACATCTAGTGATGCTCCATGGGGAGCTATAAAAAGGCTCGATAGATATGAAAATGGTGTATTATCAACGCTTTACATTGTTTTTAAAATAAAAAATGAAAAAGTGATAAATTCTGATTTCCTTGTAACATATTATGATACCTGCAATTGGCATAAAGATATTAAGGCAGTAGCTGCTGAAGGGGCTAGAAATCACGGATTATTGAATATTGCTCCAGCGGATTTTTTTAAGACAGAATTGATGTTACCACAAGATATTGAAGAGCAAAAAAAGATAGGGAGCTACTTTAAGTTAATAGACCACCTCATCACTCTTCATCGGCGTGCACATTTTCATAGACGAAGGAGGACTTACAAATGAATACAACGACAGTAAAAAGGCAGGTTTTGTTCTGCAATTATTATGAGCAGTGGATAACCGTGTACAAAGAAGGTGCAATAAGACCGGTGACGATGAAAAAATACAAGATGGCGCATCAGTGGCTTGTAAAACTTGTACCAGATATGTTGCTGGAAGATTTGGATCGAATATCATATCAGAAGCTGCTGAATGACTATGCGGAGGAGCATGAGCATCAGACTACCTTAGATTTTCATCACCATGTCAAGTGTGCAATACTTGATGCGGTGGATGAAGGGCTTATATCCAGAGATCCAACCAGGAAGGCAATAATAAAGGGAAAGAAACCTCGCGATAAGAAACCAAAGTATCTCAATCAATTTGAACTCCACAAGCTGATCGAAGATTTGGAACTTGAAGACAAGGTTACATGGGATTGGTTTTTATTGCTTGTGTCAAAGACAGGGATGCGATTTTCTGAGGCACTGGCACTCACTCCAAAAGATTTTGATTTTTCCCACCAGACTCTATCCATATCAAAGACTTGGGATTATAAGGGAAATGGAGGATTCCTGCCTACGAAGAACAAATCTTCCGTGCGAAAGATACAGATGGATTGGTTGACTGTAATGCAATTTGCCAGGCTTGTCAAAAATCTGCCTGAGGATAAGCCGATATTTGTGGAAGGAACAGTGTATAATTCCACGGTAAATGGCATCCTTGAAAGACATTGTAAAAATGCAGGTATTCCGGTGATATCTGTTCATGGGTTACGACATACACATGCGTCACTTCTTTTGTTTGCGGGAGTCTCGATCGCCAGTGTGGCAAGAAGATTGGGACATGCGAGTATGACTACGACACAGAAGACGTATTTGCATATCATACAGGAACTTGAGAGCAAGGATGTGGATATAATCATGAGATCACTGTCCAATCTGAATTGATTCTGAACTGATACATAACAAAAAGTATAAAAGAATAGTAAAATAAATATACGTGTACGCCGATATCAGATAATGGGCTGCCAGTAAAATGGCAGCCCACAAATAAGATACATGAAAGCATGTACACAATAATATAAATTAAGATCAGAGCCTTATATTCACAATTACCATATCAAAGGAAGTATATTCTCCATAAGGTCGTTCTTAAAGTCGTCTATCATAAGCTTTCGAAACTTGAACTTAGGAAGGGCATCCTCTGTATCCGCTTTATATCGGGCATAATCTGCGTTCTCCTTCAGATTGTTTTCATTTGCAATAACACCATCACGGTATTTGTATGCTTCATACTTGACATCTTCGGGATCCAGGTACCACTTTGAAGCGAATTTGGCTACTTCTTTGTTTATGGCATTGGTTCTCATCTCATTTATGATTACAAAAATGTCCTGTCCGATATATTTGTTCTTATCCTGTTCAATCTCATCAATAACCTGATTGATCAGCTCTCCAAGGCGCGGATTTTCTTCCGTGAATTCAGACATTATTGCGCGAAGCTCCTTTATCTGATATTCAAAATTCGATTTCTCAAAGTTGTTGTCATCCTGGTTTAATGTTTCAACAATTCCCTGAAGCAGTTCGATGATGTATTCAAAATCAATGCGCAGCTTACTGTAAGCTTTCAGGTCATAGTCAGTTGCAGCTTCAGGCTCGTCATCAGTATTATCAGGTTTATCTTTTTTGAGTTCCTCTACAACATTTTTGTACATCGCAGCGAAGTCTTCGTATTGTTCTTCCGAGAAGTCATAGCCATCCAACATAGATTCATCGTACTTGGTGAATGCTTTCAAATGTGCAAAATCATTGTCCAGATTTCTGAACAGCTGTAAAAATGCCTTTTTTTGTTCTTTGGAGAGGCTTGCTATATCCTTTGGAGTTCTCACCATTCCGTGAATTGCTTTGACGGAAATTTTAAAGTTAGTGAGGACGGTGTCCCAATCCTCAGCAATAGGGCATCCATCGCCGCCTCTGGAATACAATTTAAGTGCTGTATTGATGGCGGCTTTAAAGTTGCCAGGTGACTGGAAGGTTACAACCTGACCATATTGTTTACTTGAGTCAAAAAGTCTGTTGGTTCGAGAGAATGCCTGTATAATTCCCTGAGGACTCATAGGCTGTCTATCCATGAATAATGTGGACAGACAAGGCGCATCAAAACCTGTGAGCAGTCTGTCTACAACTATGACAAGGTCTAACTGTTGTCCTCTTTCCAGGTATCTCTTGTCTTTCCTGGCCAGACGATCATTGAGATTGCTATTATATGCATTTATCCCCTCTATAGTATAGTTAGTTCCAAACATGTCATTGTAATCTGATATGGACTGTTTCATCTTTTCCTGATTTACCATGGACGATTCTTCGTTTTCAGACACGGAGTATGTGATGGCAAACTTTGGAAAATCTGGGAGGGCTTTTCTTACTTCATCACTGATTTTTAACTCATCATCTCCGGACTTTATCTTTTTAAGTAAGTCGTAGTATTGCTGTGCCCGTGCTATTGATTTGACAGTAAGCAGTCCTTCATAGGTTCTTCCCTTTCCGTTCTGCATTCCAAATTTGGTATAGGACTGATTGAGTATGACTTCAAGAACACTTCTCATGTGAGCTTCACTGTCAAATACAGACAAGTCAGCGTCGGCATTCTTAGGGCCGAGATTCTCAACCATGAATCCAAGTACAGCTTCATCGTGAATGGCCTCTTTTATGGTGTAGCTGTGCAGACACTCACCGTAAAGCTGTTCAGTTGTCTGTGCCAGATCACCTTTTTGCTCGTACTTATTTTCTTCAAATATAGGTGTTCCTGTAAAGCCATACCACAATGAATTGTTGAAGAATGCTTCTATGCTTCGTTTTGTTTCAGGTGTTATTGCCCGGTGGCATTCGTCGACAACAAATGCTACTCTGAGATTTTTGATCTTGCTATAATTCTTGTCGCCCTCTTTAAGCTTTTTATTGATCATAGTTTGAAGCTTTTGTCTGGTGGTGACTATCATCTGTCTTTTGCCATCGGAAAGCTTTTGGATAAGAGTATCAACATATTCTGTTCCATCAACATCTATAGTATCGTTGTTGGCGTATGACTGGAATGCCATTTTTGTCTGCATATCCAGGTCTTTTCTATCGATAAGAAATATTGTCTTTTCGATGGATGGGATATCCATGAGAAGATTCCTTGTTGCTTTATATGAGGTCATGGTTTTTCCAGAGCCTGTGGTGTGCCAGATAAAGCCTGATTTTCCGCGCTTTGAGGCTTCGCGCATTGCCTCGATGGCATGTATCTGATAAGGTCTGAGAATAAGCAACTTTTTCTTTTCGTTGTCGAGCACGGTATATTTTGTCACCATCTCGTGTGCCTGAGGGATTCTGAGCACTGAACCTGCGAAATCAATATAATCACATACAGGGTAATTGTGTTTGTCTATCCATCCTGTGACAAATTTTTTGTTGAGCTCAGGTTCTCTTGCTGCAGAAAAATACTTGGTGTCTACGGCATTACTTACAACAAACATCTGAATGTTGGAGAATATGCCACGGAACTTGCCTTCGCCGACATACTTTTTTATCTGATTGAAGGCTTCCATATATGCATGATCTTTGTTCTTTAATTCAATGTGTATCAAAGGAATACCATTTATCAGCAGTGTGACATCAAAACGTCTATTACGAGAATCTGTATAGTCATCATTTGCAAATGCCTGATACTGATTGATAACCTCATAGACACTTGATCCACCGGCGATATGCTCATTGTTCATAACAAGTAGATGCAGCTGTTCATTTCCTCTCTGAATGTGCACATATACCTTGCCATTTTCACCTACAAGCCATTTACCGGCATCGTAGAATGAAGCATGTGAAACATCGTTCTTTATTTTTGCAAATTCAGATTCGGAGAGGGGCTGGTCCCCTAGTTTCGCTTTGTTATTTTGTTCAAGTATGTACTTGAAATTTGCCCATATCTGCTCTTCGGTTTTAATATCTGGTCTGTATGTCCATTGTGATTCTCCGCTACATAACTGATCGATAAGTCTTTGTTCTATAACTGATTCTAGTTCTGCCATGTTAACTCCCCTTTACTGTTTCGATAGTAAATATTTAGTATCATTCATTATTTTACCTATAAATGAGAGAGACTTCAATAAACAAACAACGGAGAAATCTGGCTCTCTTGTGTTTTATAGATATATTTATAAATATGTTGACACCACAATTAGTTTTTGATATAATATATACATCAGCGATTGCTGATATCCATAATGAAAATTGAATAAATCATATTTTAAGTAGAAGAGTTTGAAAACATGATGAGTAGCAAGTGCTACAAGTCTGCGATCATGACTCTTTTTTTGTTGCCTTTTGGGCATGGGGCAGATTTCAAATGAAAACTGAATATGCATCTGCCCGGTATCCGGGGCAGCAAAGAATACGGACACAGCGACTGTCGTCGGCTGAAAAATGACAGACCGGGGAGCAGGCACCATGGAGGTGTGAGCTGGTGAAGCTTCAGATAACACATTGACAACATTTTGTAGATTTATTTTAGGTTTATTTTTTCATTATGGAGGTAACGATTATGAGATATTCATTTACAGAAAAGACATCACACAGACAGCAGGAGACAGCATACATGCTTTACATGATCATCGGCAGCTATTTTCACAGATGCAGCTGCAGATCAAAGGCGTTGGAGGAGAATCTCTTCCTTTATTATAAGGAGCTTCAGGAGAAGAGACAGGTGGAGAAGGAGAGACAGATCATCAGAGTCAGCGAGGGTGTGCTGAAAGACAATATGACAGATCTTGCGGAGATGAATGCTGAGGTGGTTATCTCAAGGGCAGATGATCTGTATATATTAAGATTTTACACAGGATTTGAGAGAGTCGTGGTGACTGTCGATGAGAAAGGCTGCTATGAGATAAGCCTGGGTAGGGATGAACTAGCGGTATAGAAGGTGTTGTGAGCAAACAGATGAAGTATAGTGGCAGTTGTTCAGGGCATAAATAAACTTGAGCAACTGCCGTGTTTTTACTTGATATGGGAACTAATGTTCGATATAATAGATGCAGGTTTTAGCCTAGAGTAGGAGACTTTTATGGATCATTTTGAATTGGTATCGGAATACAAGCCCACCGGAGATCAGCCGGAGGCAATAGAAAAATTGGTAAAGGGTTTTCAGGAAGGTAATCAGTTTGAGACGCTGCTGGGTGTAACCGGATCTGGTAAGACTTTTACCATGGCGAATGTCATACAGCAGCTAAATAAGCCCACGCTTATACTTGCACATAACAAGACTCTGGCGGCGCAGCTTTATGGGGAGATGAAGGAGTTTTTTCCGAACAATGCGGTGGAGTATTTTGTATCATACTACGATTATTATCAGCCGGAAGCATATGTGGCTTCCACGGATACCTATATTGCAAAGGATTCGTCTATCAATGACGATATTGACCGGATGAGACATAGTGCCACAGCTGCGCTCATAGACAGAAAGGACGTAATCGTGGTCGCGTCTGTGTCGTGCATATATGGTATCGGTGATCCGGACGAGTACAGGAATCAGATGCTGTCATTCAGAGTCGGAATGATAAAGGACAGAGATCAGGTCATCGATGAACTGACAGATATACAGTATGATAGGAATGACATGGATCTGCAGAGAGGCACGTTCAGAGTGCGCGGGGATGTACTTGAGATAATACCTGTGTCAACATTTGACGATGGAATAAGGATAGAGTTTTTTGGTGATGAAATAGACAGGATCACAGAGTTTGATCCGCTCACCGGAGAGGGATCTGACATATACCTGTCTGTTCCCGGCGTCCCACTATGTGGTTGGACAGGAGAAGATGGAGAAGGCACTGAAGAGGATAGAGGCAGAGCTCAAGGACAGAGTTGCGTATTTCAAGTCAAAGGATAAACTCATTGAGGCCCAGCGTATTGAGGAGAGAACTAACTTTGATATGGAGATGATGCGGGAGACTGGATTTTGTTCTGGAATAGAGAATTATTCAGGACCTCTGGCAGGCAGATCAGCCGGGGAGACGCCGAGCACACTTCTGGATTTCTTTGATGACGACTTTCTTCTTATTATAGATGAGTCACATATGACTGTGCCTCAGGTTGGCGCGATGTATTCGGGAGACCGATCCCGTAAGATGAATCTGGTTGACTATGGATTCAGGCTTCCATCTGCACTTGACAACAGGCCGCTCAACTTCTCGGAATTTGAGCAGAAGCTTGATCAGGTCATGTTTGTATCAGCCACACCGGGCAAATACGAGGAGGAGCACCAGATGCTCATGGCTGAACAGATCATCAGACCTACGGGACTTCTGGATCCGCCGGTTGAGGTCAGACCGGTTGAGGGACAGATAGATGATCTGCTGAAAGAGGTCCGCAAGGAGACTGAGCAGGGACACAAGGTGCTTGTAACAACACTTACCAAGCGTATGGCTGAAGATCTCACCAGCTATATGAGAGATAATGATATAAAGGTGAAATATCTGCACTCGGATATAGACACTATGGAGAGGGTTGAGATAGTGAGAGATCTCCGTCTTGGCGTATTTGATGTGCTTGTTGGAATCAACCTTTTGAGAGAGGGACTTGATATACCGGAGATCACTCTGGTAGCCATACTTGACGCTGATAAGGAAGGTTTCCTGAGATCGGAGACATCACTCATCCAGACCATAGGAAGAGCAGCCCGAAATGTGGATGGACATGTCATCATGTATGCGGATACTATCACGGGCTCCATGAAGTATGCCCTCGATGAGACGAGCAGACGTCGTGAGATACAGCAGAAGTATAATGAGGAACATGGAATAACCCCTAAGACTATAGAGAAGAGCATAAGGGATATCATAACCATAGAGGTGAAGAAGGAGGAACTTCCAGAGGAGGATAAGGACGCTGAGTCCATGACGAAGAAGGAGCTTCAGAAGGTTATCGCCAAGCTGACCAAGAAGATGAATATGGCGGCAGCAGACCTCAACTTTGAGGTGGCGGCGGAGATCAGAGATCAGCTCAAGGTGTACAAGGCGGCACTGAGAGATTATGATAAAGAATAGATGGATGCAGGGTAGATAATTAAGATATAACAAATATAAATGATAAAGAGAAAAGGTTAGATCAAGATGGAAGACAATAAGAATTATGAACGTGGTGAGCATCTGGAGAATATAACGGATGCGAGCATGAAAGATGATGATTATTTCAACGCCAGCAGGAATATTGACAGGAAGTATATTACTATTGAGGGCGCACGTGAAAATAATCTGAAGAATATCAATGTCAAGATTCCAAGGGACAAATTTGTTGTCGTGACAGGACTTTCGGGATCAGGTAAGTCTTCACTGGCATTTGACACGATATATGCGGAGGGACAGAGACGATACATGGAGTCGCTGTCCTCCTATGCGAGACAGTTCCTTGGACAGGCTGAGAAGCCGGACGTGGATAAGATAGAGGGACTTTCCCCTGCAATCTCCATAGATCAGAAGTCAACAAACAGAAATCCTCGATCCACAGTTGGCACTGTCACTGAGATATACGACTATTTCAGACTTCTCTATGCCAGAGTGGGAATACCACACTGCCCGAACTGTGGTAAGGTCATAAGCAGACAGACGGTTGACCAGATGGTGGATGAGATCATGAAGCTACCTGAGAGGACAAAGTTCATGGTGCTTGCGCCTGTGGTCAGAGGCCGAAAGGGAGAGCATGTAAAGCTGCTGGAGAAGGCAAAGAAGAGCGGATTTGTCAGAGTGGTTGTCGATGGCAGCATGTATGAGCTGTCGGAGGAGATAAAGCTCGATAAGAACAAGAAGCACAGTATAGATATAGTTGTCGATCGTCTGGTTGTAAGACAGGATGTGGAGAGGCGACTCACAGATTCCATAGAGACCGCACTTCAGCTTGCAGAGGGGCTTATGAAGATTGAGGTGATCGGGGAGAGGGATGAGAATGGTGTTCAGAAGGAGAATACCATTATCAATTTCTCAGACAGCTTTTCATGCCCGGATTGTGGAATCAGCATAGATGAGATAGAGCCGAGAAGCTTTTCGTTCAACAATCCATTTGGCGCATGCCCGACATGTGCAGGTCTTGGCTTCAAGATGGAATTTGATCCGGATCTTATGATACCCGATCAGAGTTTGTCGATAAATGATGGAGCAATTGTGGTTCTGGGATGGCAGTCGTGCAATGATGGCAAGAGCTATTCCAATGCCATACTCAGGGCACTCAGTGCGGAGTATGGATTCTCTCTTGATACACCATTTCAGGAATATCCACAGGATATAAAAGATCTCTTATTATATGGAAAGAACTCTCGCCCGGTTAAGGTGCATTATAAAGGACAGCGCGGGGAGGGAGTGTATGATATAACATTTGAGGGACTCATAAAGAGTGTTGCCAGAAGATACAGGGAGACATCTGCGGAGTCCACAAAGGCCGAGTATGAGACATTCATGACTGTAACTCCGTGTGAGGTCTGTGGTGGTAAGAGACTTAAGCCGACAGCCCTTGCTGTTACAGTTGGAGATAAGAATATTGCCGAACTTACAGAACTACCTATCACAGAACTTGCAAAGTTCATGAAAGATCTGGAACTCACTGACAGACAGAAGATGATAGGTGCGGCCATACTCAAGGAGATAAGGTCGAGACTGCATTTTCTTATTGATGTGGGACTTGACTATCTGTGTCTGAGTAGAGGTACAAGTACGCTCTCAGGTGGAGAGGCACAGAGAATAAGACTTGCCACGCAGATAGGTTCAGGTCTGGTCGGAGTTGCATATATTCTGGATGAGCCAAGTATCGGACTTCACCAGAGGGACAATGACAAGCTGATAGCAGCGCTCAAGAATCTGAGAGACCTTGGAAATACGCTTATCGTTGTAGAGCACGACGAGGATACCATGAGGGCGGCGGATCACATTATAGATATAGGACCGGGAGCCGGTGCAAATGGTGGATATGTGGTAGCTGAGGGTACGGCTGAAGACATTATGAAATGTGAGAATTCTATCACCGGTGACTACTTAAGTGGCAGGAAGAAGATAGAGGTTCCGGATGTGAGGAGAAAGCCAACCGGATGGCTCACTGTCAAGAATGCTTATGAGAACAATCTCAAGCATATAGATGTGGACATACCACTTGGAGTCATGACATGCGTTACAGGTGTATCAGGTTCGGGAAAGAGTTCTCTGGTAAATGAGATCCTGTACAAGAAACTTGCGAGAAGACTCAACAAGAGCAGGGTTAAGGCAGGAAAGCATGACCATATCATCGGTTATGATGCTTTGGACAAGATCATAAATATAGACCAGTCACCTATAGGAAGAACTCCGAGATCCAATCCGGCTACTTATACAGGTACATTTGATCTGATAAGGGATTTGTTTGCTGGAACCAAGGATGCCAAGGCAAGAGGTTACGGCAAGGGAAGATTCAGCTTCAATGTATCCGGAGGACGATGCGAGGCATGTCGTGGAGACGGAATCATCAAGATAGAGATGCACTTCCTGCCAGATATATATGTGCCATGTGAGGTGTGTGGAGGAAAGAGATACAACAGAGAGACTCTGGAGGTCAAGTACAAGGGCAAGAGTATCAATGAAGTTCTCGATATGACAGTTGATGAGGCGTGCGAGTTCTTTGCAAATGTGCCAAGGATACTGAGGAAGATAGAGACTCTCCGTGATGTGGGACTCGGATATATCAAGCTGGGTCAGCCATCCACCACTCTGTCGGGCGGAGAGGCGCAGAGAATCAAGCTTGCAACAGAGCTTTCGAGACGAGGAACAGGAAAGACGATATATGTGCTTGATGAGCCAACCACGGGACTTCATTTTGCTGATGTGCACAGACTTGTGGATATACTCAGAAGGCTCAGCGAGGGCGGCAACACAGTTGTGGTTATCGAACATAATCTTGACGTTATCAAGACCGCAGATTATATTATTGACATGGGACCTGAAGGAGGTGCTGGCGGTGGAACGGTCATTGCCAGAGGAACTCCTGAGGAAGTTGCGAAGATACCTCAGTCCTATACAGGACAGTATCTGAAGAGGTATCTCGATATGTAAGGGATGTGTCGAATAATTACATCGGAGGTAGATGACGAACATGGATGAACAGAATAGAGTAGAAGATATTGACAGAGTTGATGGCGGGTCGACTTCTGAGCAGAATCTGGAGCAGGAAAAGGCTATGATGGCTGAGAATAGTCAGGCACAGAATGGTCAGGGTGTGCAGTCAGTTCAAGCACCATATAGTCAGGTAGCACAGCCAGCTCAGTCACTGTATCAGCATATGCCACAGTATGGCCAGCCGGTGCAGCAGCCATACCAGCCACAGTCGCAGTACGGTCAGCCGGCCCAGCAGCCATATCAGCCACAGTCACAGTATAGCCAGGGAGCACAGCCAATGCAGACACCATACCAGCAGATGCCGCAGTATGGCCAGCCAACCCAGCAGCCATACCAGCCACAGTCGCAGTACGGCCAGCCGGTACAGCCAACGCCATACAACAACCCTATGGGTTATATGGGATATGAGAACAGGCAGAACATACCTGATGATGTTAAGAAGGGATCCACACATGTACCTAATATGTTAAACCTGATCGGCATTATCATGGCTGTTGTATCAGTATTTATTCCTTATGCTTATATGGGGACAGATGCCAGAAGTATAGTTGGAGTGTTTGGGATAAATGTACTGTCAATGCTTGTTGTGGCGGTAGTTATCATAGCAGACGTGATCTGTGCATTTATCAACAAGGCAGGCTGTTATATAGCAGACCTTGTTATATCTATAGTTGTTGGCGGAATATTGATATTTGAATTTGTTCTGTCATTGATAGATCTTGGAAAGCTAGATGCAGCGGCAAATGCAAGACTCGGAGTCGGTGCATGGATCAGCGTGGCAGCGGCACTTTTCATGCTGATATCAGTTCCTATATGGTGGACAATCAGCAGAAAAAAGGATAAGGCAGAGAAGCAAGATTAGAATTTAGAAATTTATATTAGTGAAGATAAAAAATAATATAAAAGAAAAATAAGTAAGAATAAGAACCCCATCATGGCTTGTACAAGCTGTGATGGGGTTCCTTTAAGTTTACGTGAGCGATACTTGTCCGAAAGCTGTCGAACAGTTTATCGTTACATTTGTTAATTGTTCTGTTAAAGATCTGTTAATTAGTCGTTAGCCTTACCAACTGATCCGAAGAGTTCCATCTTCTCCTTAACAGTAGCCTTGATAGCCTCGAAACCAGGAGCGAGAAGCTTTCTAGGATCAAATCCCTTGCCCTCAAGATCCTTACCAGCCTCGATGTACTTTCTTGTAGCATCTGCGAATGATAACTGGCACTCTGTGTTAACGTTGATCTTTGAAACGCCAAGTGAAATAGCCTTCTTGATCATGTCAGCTGGGATACCTGTACCACCGTGAAGAACTAATGGCATAACGCCTGTCTTCTGCTGGATAGCATCAAGTGTCTCAAAGCTAAGTCCCTTCCAGTTAGCTGGGTACTTACCATGGATGTTACCGATACCAGCAGCAAGCATATCAACGCCGAGATCAGCGATAGTCTTGCACTCCGCTGGATCAGCGCACTCGCCCATACCAATAACTCCGTCTTCCTCACCACCGATAGAACCAACCTCACACTCGATTGAGAGGCCAAGCTGATGAGCTACGTTAACGAGCTCTGTTGACTTAGCAAGGTTCTCCTCGAATGGATAGTGTGAACCATCGAACATGATTGAAGTAAATCCAGCCTTAACACACTTGTAGCATCCTTCGTATGTTCCGTGATCAAGGTGAAGAGCTACAGGAACTGTGATTCCAAGTGACTCATCCATAGCCTTAACCATTGCTGCAACTGTCTCAAATCCTGTCATATACTTTCCAGCGCCCTCTGAAACACCAAGGATAACAGGTGACTGAAGCTCCTGAGCTGTGAGGAGAACAGCCTTTGTCCACTCAAGGTTGTTGATGTTGAACTGTCCTACTGCGTAGTGACCAGCCTTAGCTTTCTTTAACATTTCTGTTGCTGAAACTAACATTTGTAAAATCCTCCGTAAAATTATATTTGGATACAACGTACCCACTTACGCTGATTATACCCCATATAATAAGAAAATAAAAGAATTTTTAGCCAAAAGTTCAACATATAGTTAGTTTGAACTTATCGATAGAAATGAAAAAAATAAAACATTTATAAAGAATAGCCCGCCTTAATTGCATTGAAAAAAATTAAATGCTATGATTTGCCAGTAATAATGACAAATCTATCAAAGTGTAATGCATATAGAACATAATACGTTATGTGTATGCACACAGACGTGGCGCAAAGCACCTTACTATGCTTTTGCACAATATAATCTTAAAAAGGGAGGACATAATGCTTCAGCTTAAGAACATCGTGAAGGATTACCATACTGGTGATGAAGTTGTTCAGGCGCTCAAGGGTGTATCTGTGAACTTCAGAAGAAATGAGTTCGTGTCCATACTTGGCCAGTCGGGTTGTGGAAAGACAACACTTCTGAACATAGTGGGCGGACTGGATCAGTATACCAGTGGAGATCTGGTTATCAATGGCAAGTCGACAAAGGATTTCAAGTCAAGAGACTGGGATTCATATAGAAACAATTCAGTCGGATTCGTATTCCAGAGCTACAATCTGATACCGCACCAGTCGGTATTGTCAAATGTAGAGCTTGCGCTTACTTTGTCTGGAGTATCAAAGGCAGATAGAAGAAAGAGAGCGAAGGAGGTTTTGGAGAAGGTTGGTCTGGGAAATCAGATTCACAAGAAACCAAACCAGATGTCCGGTGGACAGATGCAGAGAGTTGCCATCGCCAGAGCACTCATAAACGATCCGGATATTCTGTTGGCTGATGAGCCAACGGGTGCACTTGACACAGAGACAAGTGTTCAGATCATGGAGCTGCTCAAAGAAATAGCCAAGGACAAGCTGGTTATTATGGTTACTCATAATCCGGAGCTGGCACAGCAGTACTCAACAAGGATCGTAAAGCTCCTCGATGGAAATATAATAGACGATTCCAATCCGTTTTCAGATGAGGACGAGGCGAAGGAGGATGACGGAAGTTATGCTCCGAGGAAGACATCCATGAGTATGTTCACAGCGTTCTCGCTGAGTCTGAACAACCTCATGACCAAGAAGGGAAGGACATTCTTAACAGCATTTGCCGGAAGTATAGGAATCATAGGAATAGCACTTATATTGTCGCTATCGTCTGGATTCCAGAAGTACATAAACGATGTACAGGAGGAGACACTTGCCACGTATCCGGTGCAGATAACGAAGAAGGCAATGGATTACAGTGAACTGCTCTCCAAGATGGTAGGTAACAACGAGGAGGATTCAGATCACAATCACGCTGGCGAGGACAAGGTATATTCGGGAGATATCATGGGAGACATGCTCGTGTCCATGGTGTCAGATGTGAAGGAAAACGACCTTGAGTCATTTAAGAATTATATAGAAGACGATGCAAACGGTTTCACCAAGTATACAAGTGATATAACATACACATATGATACACCATTATATGTGTTTAACGAGAACAGTGCAAATGGCGGTGTTGCCCAGGTAAATCCAAGCACCACAATGACAGATATGGGATTTGGAGGTATGGCGGAGGCACAGGAGTCAACGGCAGATTTCATGTCGGCATTCAGCTACGGTTCATCGTCAATGGACATGTGGACACAGATGCTTGACAACGACACTCTGCTCAAGCAGCAGTACGATGTGCTGGCAGGACACTGGCCTGAGAATAAGAACGAGGTTGTACTTGTCGTCGACAAGAACAATGAGATAAGTGATTTTACACTGTATACTCTTGGACTTAGGGATTCAAAGGAACTGAGCGATATGGTTTCAACCATACTTGCTGGCGGAGAGGTACCGGAGCTTGAGCAGATGGTGTTTACATACGATGACCTTCTTAATCTCAAGTTTAAGGTTGTGCTTCCGGGCGATCTGTACAAGAAGAATGATGATGGAACATACACAGATATGAGTTCTGATGCTGATTTTCTGAAGTCTGCCGTGGCCGGGGGCCTTGAAGTAAAGGTGTCGGCAGTAATCAGGGCTTCGGATAAAGCGTATGCAACTACCATGCAGCCGGGATATATAGGTTACACATCGGAGCTTGCCAATTACATAGTTTCAGAGAACGAGAAGACAGATGTGCTTAAGGCTCAGATGGATAATCCTGATACTGACATATTTACAGGAATGCCATTTTCAGATGGCAAGGAACTGACAGCGGATGATGTGGATATGGATTCTGTTATGCAGCAGCTTATGGCTTCAGGTCAGGTTACTGAGGACATGCAGGCACAGATGGCGTCCATGACCAAGGATCAGCTCTTCGATATGCTCAAGGGTTACGGTTTCTTCCAGGAGTCAACATCTACTTATGAGGATAACATGTCAAAGCTTGGATATGCAGAGCTTGCAAAGCCGGCTTCCATCAACCTCTACTGTGCAGAATTTGCGGATAAGGACGAGATAACAAAGCTCATAGACAAGTACAACGAGGATTATCCTGACAAGGAGATCACATACACTGATTACATCGGAATCATGCTGTCATCGGTGACCAAGATCATCAACGCGATAACCTATGTACTCATTGCATTTGTGGCAATTTCATTGATAGTTTCATCCATCATGATCGGAATAATTACATATATCTCAGTTCTTGAGAGAACAAAGGAGATTGGTATTCTGCGAAGCATAGGAGCTTCAAAGAAGGATATCTCAAGAGTGTTCAATGCGGAGACATTTATCATAGGTCTCTTCTCAGGACTCATAGGAATCGGCGTGACGATGCTGATCAATATACCGATCAGTAAGGTGATAGAGAGTTATATCAACGTTGCCGGTGTATCGGCGCTTCCTTGGAAGGGTGGAGTGATGCTGGTAATCATCAGCGTTATACTGACATTGATCGGAGGACTTATCCCATCGAGAATTGCAGCTAAGAAGGATCCTGTTATAGCGCTCAGAAGTGAGTAATTATAAATTATCTGAATACAAAAAGAAAAGGCTGCCATCTCTGGCAGCCTCTTCTTTTTGTATTAAAAGGGAGTGACTGCAACTACATTATGTGAGGGGAGGGTGTTGCAGTCGTTTATGAAAAAGGGGATGTAAACAACTCGCTTACGCTCTCGCTGTTTACATTTAATAATATACTGAGAAAATGTGTTCTAATTTTGGAGAAGTTGTGTAGAAAATGTGTTTTTCGGGTAAAAATATGAAGATGCTGTAAGAAATTTAAAGGATATAAAAACAGCATAAGGCAGACATGGCTAGAAATTAGAAAGGTAAGTAAAGGTATGAGACAAAATGTGTATTGTCCTGTTTATTTTTGCTGATTATATAATGTATAATGGTAGAAATGTATTTAGGAGGATAAACAGATGGCAGGAAGTCATATAGCAATACCAACCATTCTTAAGATCGGAAAGGGAACCCTGAATGATCTGGGCAAATATATAAGTGCTTCCGGGATGAAGAATGCTGTTATTTATTTTGGAAATGGACTCATAGACATGTTTGGACAGCAGGTCATGGATTCTCTGAAGAAGGAAAATGTGACAGTTGTGGAGTACAGAGAGCTGGATTCCACCAATATAGAGGATATAATCAAGCTGGCATTTGATATAGATGCGAAGGCCCAGGTGATCGTGGGTATCGGCGGAGGAAAGGTTATTGATGTGGCAAAGTATGCGGCATATCTCAGAAAGCTTCCTTTTATAAGTATTCCGACATCGGCGTCATCGGACGGATTCTCAAGCGCCAGCGCATCACTTATGGTAAATGGACGCCGTACCTCGGTGCCTGCAAGGATGGCATACGGAATCATAGCGGATACGGAGATCATCAAGTCTGCACCGGAGAGATTCCTTTACTCAGGAATCGGCGACATGGTATCCAAGATCACATCCCTCTACGACTGGCTTTTCGAGTCAGACCTTGGATATTCAGAGATGAATGATTTCGCGGTTATGATCGCGAAGAAGGCGGTGAACAGCTTTGTCAGAACGCCATTTGAGACGATCAAGGATGACCTGTTCCTGAAGGAGCTTCTTGATTCCCTTGCCATGAGTGGCGTTGCAAATGAGATAGCAGGCGGAAGTACACCGACATCCGGAAGTGAGCACCTTATCTCACATGCACTTGACAAGATGCTTGAACAGCCACAGCTCCATGGAATCCAGGTAGGAATCGCAACCTATATCATGGCGGTCGTTCAGGATCACAGATATGTCAGAGTAAATGCTATATTTGAGAAGACCGGTTTCTGGGATTATGTAGCTACACTTGATCTCAAGAGAGAAGATTATGCAAAGGCGATAGACATGGCACCACAGATAAAGCCTCACAGACACACATACCTTCACGAGGAGAAGTACAGAGAACTTGCCAAGAAGGTTCTGTATGAGGACGAGGTACTTAAGAGAGTATTCGACTAAGAAAAAAGGTGTGAAGAATGGTACTGCAAGGTGGAAAAACAGTGTATCGTGTAAAACAATGAACAGTATGTGGATGCCAGCCGTGTAGGGCATTGCCAGGAGAGTATTATATGGAAGAAAACAATTTCGGATATGGCTTTGGACATGATGACTATGGGAGATTTGAGCAGGATATTGACCAGGACACAGCATATGTGATCAGACCTGAGCAGATGGGCGGTGGAGCTTCCCCGCAGCCACAGATAAAGAGGACGATCCCTATAGTTACGATTGCATTGATAGTGGCAAATGTCATAGCTGGCATCATGTGCATCGGTGTGGACAATTACTCCAGAACCGGTGGACTCAACTATCAGTACGTGAAGCTGAATGGCGAGTATGGACGACTTATATCGGCGATGTTCCTGCATTCTGGCTTTGATCATCTCTTTGGCAATATGTTTGCACTATATATGTTTGGCTCCACGGTGGAGAGAAAACTTGGCTCCCTGAGGACGACTATCATATACTTTGTATCAGGAATTGTTGCCGGGATCATATCCATGAATGTGTATCATATGACTGATCCTGACAGAATGCATTTCTCTATAGGAGCATCAGGGGCGGTGTTCGGAATCATATGTGCTGCTGTGTTCCTGACATTCATGGGCAACAGGAAAGCAAGCAGAAAAGATATGATGGTATCCATAGTTGTTGTGGTCATATATGCTCTGTATACAAATGAGAAGAATATAGATATCTATGCGCATGTGGGTGGTGCGATCGTGGGAGGAATCCTTGCATTTGCACTGAATATCAAGCGGTGGGAGAAGTTCAGGGAGAACAAATTCTGCAAGCTTTTGGCAGTCATACTCACATTGTCCATGTGCGTGACAGGTATCGGTGAGGCGGGGATCGGCAAAGATGCAGCCGATCTTCCGGATAAGAGGATAGATTATATAAAGGAACAGAAGATATTCCCGGATGGAGACACAACCTATGGGGATGGTCTGGATGCCTATTGCAGCGATGAACACTGGCAGGCATTTGTCGCGACGGACGGAAGTCAGATAGTGCAGTTTGAAGGGAATGCCACATATAAGGGGCAGCAGGTGACGGTCACAGTCCAGTTTCAGATAGAGGGTGACTGCGAGGGCTATCAGCCGGGATATGTCGGGCTGAATGATGTGGGACAGAACAGTGAGAGTGCCACGGAATTCATGTTGACAGTGTGTGGAAGATCGATAAATGAGCTGAAGTACGGAAGATAAATATCGTTGTGTGAACAAAAGTGTCATGGTATACTAAATTTGTGTGTCCATATGCGGATAGAGAAGCTATGTGTCTCAGAATATGGGCAGATATATCAGGAAAAGTATATGGTATAAGATCTATTATAATCAGGAAAGTACAGAGATAGAGAAAACATGGCACTCAAATACGTGATGATAAATGACATAATTGAAGAACATAATGCAAGAATGCAGAATCTGAGGAAATATTACCCGTTTTTTGTTCTGGCTGAGACCACATTTGCGCAGTATAAGGAAGGTCGTTATGCACAGCTGGACATGGGTTATATAACCATGGCGATTCTGCGTTTTTTTATTCAGGAGAACAGCTTCAATGAGCGTGAAGTGTCATACGATGAATATGAGGAATTCATGGGGCAGCTCCTTGACCGTGATTTCGATGTGGAGATCGCGGGAGATGACAGGGCTGACCTGATAATGTATATATTTGACAAGATCAAGAACGATGGAAGAGCATTTGAATTCACGTTCTATGATCCGGGAAAGAAGCAGCGCAAGACGGGACGAGTGAAGCTGATAGACAGCCATATAGTGGATGGTAAGGTTCTGTATTTCATTACTGCGGATGGAATCGAATTCTATCTGGACACCAAGGAGATCAAGGACGAGAGCAAGATCAACGTGCAGCAGCTTCTTCTGGAAAAGATGATCGTTGGAGAGAACTTCCGTGGCGGTATCGAGGTCGTGCGCAGGATCAATAGCGAGGTGAACAGGCTGATCCGCGAGAAGGATGAGATAGTAAATCTTCTGTCCATCGACGTGTTCAAGGGCGCGGAGGAGTACGAGAATTATATGAAGACCGTCGGCAAATGGTTCGCTGACGAGCAGAAGCTCTTTGCCAAGAACAAAGCTCTGGTGGACAAAGCGATCACTAAGGCGAGCTATGATAATATGGGCAAGGGCAACCTGAAAGCTATGGAGGAGATAAGCCAGCTTGAGCTTGAACTCAAGAGGACCATCATCAAGCACGGAAGTCTGATAAGCAGCACAATGGAGCTGCAGAACATATCGGACAATATCATACACAAGGCGAAGCTTCAGAAACTTAGACCTGCATTTGACTTTGCAGGACAGCTTCAGAGTATCATAAAAGAGGACAGACCGGATAAGATACTCACCATACTTGCGCCTCTCTTCGCTCCGAGGATCGTGAAAACGTTCAGCATGACATCCATAGATCACATGCTCACGCTGAAGTCCGAGGACAATGCGAAGACCACAAAGGTGAAGAAGGAGCAGCTTGATCCGAACTTCCGTTACGAAGATGAACTGCTCGATGAACAGATAAGTGCCAACTTCACAAAGCTGTTCCACGAACTCCTTGACCAGCTGAACAAATGGGGACACCTGAGTCTCAAGGAATTCAATGGAATACTTGAAGTTAAGTTTGGAAAAGAAATCTACGACAACAAAGATTACTATTCCTTCCTCACACACCTGGCTCAGAAGGACAGGTACAGCGTGGATGAGATACTGGCAAAGCCGGACACTATGCTGGAGGGAATGCTGGTAGATCACATAGAGAGAATAAAAACTGGCAAAGGTATTGCTATTTTGCAGAATCAGACCGATGGTGATATGGGGCATGGCGGTTCTGGTCTCTCCCGTGAGATGTATGCACCGGAACTCACATTGGATGCGTTCAGAGGCATGACATTTACACTGGAATTCCATCCAGACGAAGAGATACAGATTGGCGAGGACATGTACGTTACGGGAATTCAGTTTAACAAAACCAGCTGAGAGTGATTGTACGGAGAATAGGAGAAAAAGATGGAAAGTAAGAATCTGGACAAGGCGATAGAGATATATTCCAAGTTAATATCAGGTGAGGAGATCTGCAAGAAGCATCCCGACAACGGCCCGCTGTACGATGAATTCTACGGCAATGCCGAGGTGTACGACATCGTCATGAATATGATGAAGAAGATGAACCTGTCACTGTACGAGTACAATGACAGCCTGTATATAACAGCCGGAGAGGGCAACAGGGTATTTGGCTATACGAATGACGACATGAAGAAGCTTCTGGGACTTCGTCTGAACAAGGAGCTCTATCTGTGTTACTTCATTATGTATATGACACTTCTCTATTTTTACAAGGATTCATCCAGCTATCAGTTCAGGGAGTATGTGAAGTCAGAGAACATTATAGATGAGACAAGCAAATATCTTGCGGACATAACGAAGAAGCTTGATGTTCTGTCAACTGATGAGGTGGAGCAGGACAGCTTCAAGGCGATAGCGCTTCTGTGGGATGAGCTCCCGGCGGTGACGGGCAATCAGGAGGGCGACAGCGCCAGGGCGTCCAAGGCATCCCGGGCGGGTTATGTGAAGCTGGTGTTCAACTTCATGTCGGCCCAGCGGTTATTTGTGGAGAATGCGGACAGGTACTATCCGACAGACAGGATGAAGGCTTTGTCGGAGAACTATTTTGAGGAATACAGAGGACGGCTGTATCAGCTGCTTGGAGGTGAAGAAGAGGATGCCTAGTATCAACAGGATAAGGGTCAACAATGTAAAATATAACTTTGGTACACAGCAGTACGATGACTTCACCATGAGAATGTATGGCAAGAACACGCTGTATGATCTGGCAAATGGAGGAGGAAAGAGTATTCTCATGCTTCTGCTCCTTCAGAACCTGATACCGAACTGTACTCTGGATGAGAAGCAGCCTGTGGAGAAGCTTTTCCGTGCGGGCGGCGGCAACACAGTCATCCATTCGCTGATCGAGTGGAAGCTTGACGAGGCGGATATAAAGGATGGCTACAGATACATGACCACCGGATTCTGTGCCAGAAAGGCAAAGGATACGGCGGATGCCGGGGAGGTACAGAAGGACACTGCATCCATAGAGTATTTTAATTACTGCATTTTCTACAGGGAATATAACAAGAATGACATAGTGAACCTTCCTTTGTCGGAGGGGAATGAGAGAATCACATTCAACGGTTTAAAGACATATCTCAAGGATCTCGGACACAGGGATATGAGCCTGGAGATCAAGGTATTTGACAAGAAGGGCGAGTACCAGAGATTTATAAGTGGCTATGGTCTCCACGAGAGCCACTGGGAAATCATACGTGGAATCAACAAGACAGAGGGGCACGTAAGAACGTATTTTGAGACAAATTACAGGACCACAAGGAAGGTCGTGGAGGATCTGCTTATAGAGGAGATCATAGAGAAGGCATTTGCCACAAAGACAGGACGAAACGGTGAGGAAGACACCATGGCAGAGACTCTTCTCGACATCAAGGACAAGCTGAACGTTCTGGCACAGAGAAAGCGTGACATAGCCAACTATGACCACCAGATAGAATTGATAAATGTGCTCGAGGGCAAGGTGAACTCATGCATAGGTCTCTACGAGGACAACGACAGGATATGTAAGGGCCTGGCCGATGTGTATGCCACAGGAAGGGCGTGTACACAGGAGGGCGACACCCATATGGAGGAGCTGGCGAAGGCAAAGGCTGACGCCGGGGAGCAGATGGAACAGCAGAACAAGCGTCTGGCAAATCTCAGGGTCACCAGGGATTATCTGCGCCTTGAGGACATGAACCGCAAGATGGATGACACTGCCACGCAGATAGAGGACAATGAGAAGAAGCTTGCGGAGCTGAAAAACCAGATCGGCTACAAGGAGAGTGCAAATGACTACCTTGTATACAGGGAGAACAAGCGACAGTACGAAGAGAGCAGACTGATAGTCGACAATATAAGAAACAACATCGGATCATCCAGTGAGAAGATGGCGGTGTATGCGTACAACAGACGCATCCGTGATGAGAAGAAGCTTGCAGAGCTCATGGCGGCAAGGGAAGAGGCCCAGACCAGCTATGATCACGCACTTGAGGAGGCTGAGTACTGCAGAAAGGTCATGAGGGAGGGCGAGATCGCCCAGGCGGTAGCGGAGAACAATATCGCTGATGCCACAGCCAAGATTGATGAGATAAGTGCCCGCATAAGTGAGCTGGCTGCATCGGTCAACCTGCTCGTAGTGGGTGATGTGAAGGATATGATGAACAAGGCTCAGGAGGAGTCTGACAGGATACTTGCTGAGATGACAGAGTTGGAGATATCCATAGCAGATGGCAGGACAAAGCTGTACGATGACAGATACAGACTGACGACTGTGCAGGCTGAGTATGATGCGCTGGAGAGAAGCTGCGAGGATGCAAGGCTTGACGCCGAGGCGTACAGGCAGTCGGGAAGCCAGCTCGACAGCATCATGGCAGTATACTCTGTGGAGAATCCACAGGATATAACAGGTGTTATAAATGACAGGATTAGGGGCACCATAACAGAGACGATCAAGCGCCAGCAGGAGATCGACAGACTGACAAAGCTTGCGAAATGCTATGAGGATGGCAGACCATTTCCGCCGTCGGAGGGTGCTGAGACTGTGATAAACTACATCTCCACCAGACATGGGCTCATGGCCATGCATGGTGCGGATTATCTGTCGGCACTCCCGGGTGATACAAAGGAGGAGCTGCTTCAGGCAAATCCATACCTGCCGTACAGTGTTGTGACAAAGGGATTTGATAGTCTGGAGGATGATATAAATCTCGGTTCGATAGACACCGGCAGCGAATGTGTAATGGTGTACGATATGGATAAGCTTTCAGACTCAGCGATAGTTCCCGCCGAGAACATGCTTATCATAGGAAGAGACAGGAAATATTTCATGTCTAAGGACTCCATGGAGGACGCCAGAAAGGCAAATGCTGATAAGATAGCAGGTCTCACGGAGGAGATCAGTCTGATAAATGAGAAGCTTGCGACTTATCAGGAGGATCTTGCATTTGTCACAAGGCTTGTGGATGCGAGATATACAGGTGCCGAGGACAGGGAGAGAGAGCTGAACCAGGCACTGCTCGATAAGAAGGATGAGCTTGAGGAGCTTAAGACATCGATCAAGGTTACAGAGACGGAGCTTAAGAATAACACCGAGAGATATGGAGACCTGCAGCAGAGTCAGCAGAAGGAATCTGACAGAAGACAGACATTTGTCATGATAGAGCAGCTGTCGGATCTTGCAAGACCGGAGGAGCAGAGACTTGCCGAGTATAAGCAGAGGAAGTCTGACCTTGTGGCAAAGCTGTCAGGACTTCAGAGCGATGTGCTGAAGTGGTCGACGACGGTTGGAGAGACTGAGTCAAAGCTTGCGGGGCTTACAAGGAATATAGAGGATATCCAGTACAAGTGGACGGAGTATTTCGAACCGTATCTGCCGAAGTCTGAGAATGCGGGAGTTGCTGAAAATACAGATGGTGCAGGCGTGGCTGCTGCGGCATGGCAGGACGGAATACCGGAGGAATACAAGGAGACTTTGGACATTTCAGATGAACGGCTTGAACAGGAATTTATGGCTATGCTGGCGGTTTCAAAGGAGCATGCGCCGGATCTTGAGGACAAGAAGAAGCTCATGGATGCGCTGAAGAAGTCAATGGACAGAATACAGAAGACCATAGAGAAGAGAGGCTTTGACATGGCGGTATTTGCCGGGGCAGGAGAGCTCTATCCGACGTCTGAGGACAATCTCAGGGAGATGGACGATGAGCTGGCAAGGCTCACGTTGATAGAGGCGTCGCTGATGCAGCAGCAGAAGGCTGACCAGAAGGCGTATAGCAAGCTTGAGGGAAGCATAGAGTATGCGATAGAGAACATCAACCGCACATACGGCGATGGCAGCTATGTACGTGAGGAGATATCTGCAGCCGATGCAGATACAGCCATAGCCAATGGAGATGCGGTGCTTGCGGATATGAACCGCATATTCAAAGAAGCTGAGAAGGCGTACAGCGATTACTATAAGCAGTATGGTTTCATGGTGGATCTGTACAAGGATGTAAAGAGAATAGTCGATACAAATGACATAGATGTGTCCGGTGGAAATGTACTGGATGAAGACATGGATACCCTCAGACAGTTATTTGAGACAAGTCTCATGAAGTACGACAGGAGCATGAAAGCCCTTGACCGCGCGAAGAATGAAATCATGAGATTCAAGGGACAGACGGCGGATACACTAGTGGAGATGGGTGTATTCGAGATGGCCAATACGATCAGACAGGATGTGCAGGTTCCGGATACCTACAGTCAGACAAAGGAACTTCTGGCAAATCTTCTTCAGATTATTGAGTTCATCAAGCTGGAGAAGGAGCGCGTTGAGAAGGGTATCGAGGATATGGTTGCCATCAAGGAGAACTTCGAGAATCAGTGTGTACAGAGATGTATGGATGTGAAGACTGAGCTTGAGAAGCTTCCAAAGCTGTCACGTATCACGGTGGGCGATGATGTTATCAAGATGGTCGATCTCACCATACCTTACGTGAAGGATGAATTTGTAAAGCAGAGGATGTCTGATTATATAGATGACATAGTGAAGGGTGCGGATGCCTACGAGGATGAACGAAAGAGGATCAAGTACATCCGTGACTGTCTGGGACTCAAGAAGCTGTTCGGTGTCATGGTCACAGATATGAATGCCATCAGACTCAATCTCTACAAGAGGGAGAGGATAAAGGAGCAGAGCCGGTATCTAAGGTATGAGGAAGCTGTTGGAAGTACAGGACAGTCCCAGGGTATCTACATCCAGTTCCTGGTTGCTGTCATCAACTATATTGCAGGAATGTACAGCCTGGCACCGGAGGAGTCGGTACAGTCTAAAACAATATTTATTGACAACCCGTTTGGTGCGGCGAAGGATATATACATATGGGAGCCTATATTTGCCATGCTGGCAGCCAACCATGTGCAGCTCATCGTACCTGCCCGTGGCGCGACCCCGGCCATCACAGGACGCTTTGATGTGAACTATATCCTGGGACAGCAGATGGTGGGCGGAAAGCAGCAGACGGTAGTGGTGGACTACACCAGTAAGACGGATCAGGAAGAACTGGAATATCAGGAACTTTCCTATGAGCAGGCGACCTTCGACTTCATCTAGGGGGATTCAGGTTATGAGTTTCACAGTTTGCCTGAGTGATGTGACATTAAAAATGCGGTATATAGACGTAAGATGATAACATTTAAAATTCTATAAGGGAGAATGTATTATAATGACTTGGAACAGGAAACAGCTTAGAAAAGGAGCGTGGAACACGGTATTTAAGCGGGGACTTATGGCTTGGATGGCCATGGTCGCTGTGTGTTTCATTTTTTCTTATCTTGGGGTAGATGATTCTTCCCAGACAAAGTTTGTAAAGGGGATAGATCAGGTACTCGGGCAGGAGACTGAGCATGAGGCGGACAATGTGACCATACTCAAGGAATACGTGAAGAATATGCCCATGGTTGAGCATATGTCGGAGAAAAAAGCCGAGACAGTAGCCCGTGTGATAGACTCGGTGACGGCGAAGCAGACCTGGATCATCAAGCTTTTAGGCGCCAACACGGCATATGTGGAGAGAAATCCCGGCGAGGTCATAGTTATGCTGCTGATATCTGCTCTTATCATGGCTGTTGTCCATTTCTTTATACAGAGTGCGGCGATAGTGGGCAAATGCCGTTATGCCATGGAGTGCAGATACAGTGACAAGGTGTCCGTCAACCGAATGTTTGCGCCTTTCCATAGGCACTATGTGATAAGACTTATGTGGGTCATGTTCTGTTACAATGTTGTTATGACGCTCTGGTGGCTCACGATAGTCGGCGGTGTGTACAAGTATTACCAGTATAGGATGGTTCCATATCTCCTGGCGGAGAATCCAAGACTCAAGTGGAGAGATGCGAAGAACATGTCAAGGGAGATGACGAGAGGCTATAAGTGGAAAATGTTCCTGACGGATCTGTCATGCATCCACGTGTGGATGATCAAGGCTATACCGGTTGCAGGACTTCTGGTAGCATTACCGTTTCAGATGGAGCTTGATGTGGAGATGTACTTCTGGTTCAGACAGAATATAGGTGTGGAAAATTTTGTCGAGGAAGCATTCAATGCTGCACCATATAACAAAAAGGTTATCGAGGCTGCTTATCAGTCGGCAGGAGACGCGGGAGTTGCTGAGGTATGGACTAAACCAGCCTATATTCTCCAGGATGTCGCGGTCGAGGTGCCTGAGGGAATGAAGGTGAAGAGTGAATACAGTCTCAGGGACTTCATTTTCTTCTTCTTTGTGTTCTGTTTTATAGGATGGCTGTGGGAGGTCGTACTCTATATAGTTATGGATCATGTTCTTGTAAACCGTGGAACCATGTATGGACCGTGGCTGCCTGTGTACGGAGTCGGCGGCGTTGCTATCATATTCCTGCTTGACCGCTTCAAGGCAGATAAGGCAAAGCTGTTTGCTATGGCGATGGTGGTATGTGGAATCATAGAATTCATAGCAAGCTGGGCACTGGATTTCTTCTTTAATTCACAGTATTGGGACTACAAGAACGAGTTTCTTAATGTAAATGGAAGAATATGTCTGGTGGGACTTCTTGCATTTGGTTTGGGCAGCCTGTTTGGAGTGTATATAGCGGCACCGAAGCTCAGTGAATTTCTGAATTCCAAGAGCAAAAAAGTGCAGAACATTATATGTATCACATTGTCGGTATTGTTTATCATAGATCTGATATGCTGCGCCATATTCGGATTTAACAAGGGCGAAGGAGTTGGCGGCACATATTAGGAACCAATATGACGAAGTCATATAAAAAGGAGGAATCAATATGACGGATATACAGAATGGTAAAATGATTGATCCGGGGAAACAGTCCTGGAATATAAAGGCAGGAGTATTCAGCTCCTGTATGCTGCATATCATTGCGATGGCATGCATGCTCAGTGATCACATGTGGGCAACGTTGTTTCCGTATGTGGATATACTTACGTGCATAGGAAGAATAGCATTTCCGATATTTGCCTTCATGATAGTTGAGGGATTTTATCACACCAGTAATTTCCGCAGATATCTGTGCAGAATGCTGATATTTGCGGTGATATCTGAAGTTCCGTTTGATCTTGTGTCCGGAGACAGTGTCCTGTATCTGTTTCATCAGAATGTACTTTGGACATTTCTCATAGGATTGCTGCTGATAGCATTGATAGACAAGGTGAGGAAAACGGGCAAGGTATGGCTGTGGATTCCGGTTGCGATTGTTGTGACTCTTGTGGGATATGTGATAGGAACGATCACCATGGTTGATTTTTATGGAGCGGGAGTTGTCATGGTTATAATGTTCTATCTGTTCCGGGGCAAGGAACCATGGAAATTGATAGCACAGCTCGTGTGTATGTATTACATCAATGCACAGCTGCTTAGCGGATATTGTTATACATTTAGTATAGCGGGACATAGCTTTGAATTCCCGCAGCAGGCGTTTGCGCTCATCGCATTGCCGGTGATATGGCTATACAATGGAAAACTGGGATACCATAAGAAGTGGTTTAAATACTTCTGTTATGCATTTTATCCGGGACACTTGCTTGTATTGTACATAATCTGGCAGATGGTGATGTAGACATTGTATGAGCAGAGAATCGATGGTTTTTGCAGATATTGGGGAAAAGGAGAAATAAGATGAATGCAGCTCATAAGATAGTGGTTTTGGTTGGCAGTATATTCCTTGCTGTCGGTGTTTTCGTGGGAATTATATTTGCAATTGTGGCGGAGCCTGGCAAATTCCCCCTGGCTATGCTGAGCCTTCCGGGAAGTTTCTTACTGATCGGTGGGGGAATGGATATAGTGGTGGCGATATTGGTTCACAACAAGAAGATGATAGTGAAAAAGGGCGTGAGGTATCCTGCAAAGATATATGGATACACGGAGAATACTTCTGTCAGGGTGAACAATACATATATGATGGACACAATCGTGCATTATTTTGACAGCTACCATGTTGAGCGGGAGGCTATAATACCAACGGGATTCACAAGGGGTGCCGGCATGTACCCGATAGGTCTGACGATAGATATATTTGAGTACAACGGCAAATACGGCTATGATCCGGATTCAGTAAGGGATGAGAGGCTTCCTGGTGAGGAAGAGCTCATGGACGACAAGCCGGTGGCACCGGATAAGCTGAGACTTGTGGCGGTCAGATGCCCGAATTGTGGTTCGAGTTTCCGTGCAGCGACTGGATATTCCAGCAAATGTCCTTATTGTGGAAATTACTTGAATGTGAATATGTAAGCCTGAAAAAGAGCGTGGGTGAGTCGAACCCACGCTCTAGCAAAAAGGAGATAATTTTATGCACAAACCTACGAAACAACAACAAAAAGATAAAAACAAGCCGTTATAGAAGATTCCACTAAAACTAAAATGCCGAGAATGAGTCAAAACTGCCCAACTCAATATGCAATTTTACCCGTGTTAAGCAAAAAATACACCTGACATATAACTATTAACCAGTGTGAATTGGTAAAAATATCTATAAAAAAATCAATAAATCACAAAATTTTGCTAATTAATCCAAAAATATTCTATTCTTTCAAAACCCCTGTCAAATTATAATGAATACAGTCAATGAGGCAAGACGAAAAAATAAAACACACAAAGCCAAAGGATGTGTTAAGTTCCAGAAAACTTAACATGCAGCATCAGCCCTTGCCGAAGGCAATTACAAATGGGCTGATGTTCAAAGAACAGGAGGGAATGTAATATGAGAAAAAGAAGAATTTTAGCTGTAGCAGCAGCTGCAACACTTGCTTTATCAATGGTAGGATGTGGATCAGGCGGAAGCTCAAGTGGCGGAAGCTCAAGCAGTGGAGTAGCCAACAAGGACAAGCCACTTTGCTGGTTCAACCGTCAGCCATCTAACAGTTCAACAGGAGAGCTTGACAAGGACGCTCTTAGCTACAACAAGGACACATATTATGTAGGATTTGATGCTAATCAGGGTGCTGAGCTCCAGGGCCAGATGGTTCTTGATTACATCAAGGCAAATGCAGCAACGATCGATCGTAACGGTGATGGAGTCATCGGATATGTACTTGCAATCGGTGATATCGGACACAATGATTCAATCGCACGTACAAGAGGTGTTCGTTCAGCACTTGGCACAGGAGTTGATGCAAACGGAGCAGTTGACTCAACACCAGCCGGAACAAACGTAGATGGTAAGGCAACAGTAGTACAGGATGCTAAGCTTGATGTTGATGGCAAGACATATACGATCAGAGAGCTTGCATCACAGGAGATGAAGAACTCTGCAGGAGCTACATGGGATGCAGCTACAGCTGGTAATGCAATAGGAACATGGACAGCATCATTTGGTGATCAGATCGATGTAGTTGTTTCAAATAACGATGGTATGGGAATGTCAATGTTCAATGCCTGGGCAAAGGACAACAAGGTTCCTACATTTGGATACGATGCTAACAGCGATGCAGTTGCAGCAATTGCAGAGGGCTACGGCGGAACAATTTCACAGCATGCAGATGTTCAGGCTTACCTGACACTGAGAGTTCTCCGTAACGCACTTGATGGTGTAGATGTTGATACTGGTATCGGTACAGCAGACGAGGCTGGAAACCAGCTTGAGGAAGGTGTTGACTACAGATACAGCGCAGACGAGAGATCATACTACGCACTGAATGTGGCAGTAACAGCAGACAACTATCAGGATTTCACAGATTCAACAAAGGTTTATGACAAGGTTTCAAAGCAGCTTGACTCAAGCAAGAGCCCAAGCAAGAAGGTATGGCTTGATATCTACAACGCTTCAGATAACTTCCTGAGCTCAACATACCAGCCACTTCTTCAGAACTACGATGACCTTCTTAACCTGAATGTAGATTACATCGGTGGCGACGGTCAGACAGAGTCTAACATCACAAACCGTCTTGGTAACCCAGGCGAGTACGATGCATTTGCAATCAACATGGTTAAGACAGACAATGCAGCATCATACACATCAATTCTCTCTAAGTAATATAAGTTACCTGGATGATTGATCAATAGGAAATGATTTAACTCAGAGGGGTGTCAGACTAAACATTTGATACCCTTCTTTTACTAAGAGCATGTATCAAGTTTTCTATGAAAACTTGATATGTAGCATCAGCCCTCGCCGAAGGCGACTTTTAATGGGCTGATGTTCAATGAAAGGAAGTAGAGATATGGCAGAAGATAAGAATAAATACATCTTATCGATTCAAGGCATGAGCAAATCATTCGGCAGAAACAAGGTCCTTAACCATATTAATTTGAATGTTAAACCTGGTTCGATCATGGGACTTATGGGTGAGAATGGTGCCGGTAAATCGACAATGATGAAGTGTCTCTTCGGAACCTATCAGAAGGACGAAGGCACAATAATATTAGATGGAAAAGAAGTAAATTTCTCTGGCCCTAAGGATGCACTCGAGAATGGAGTTGCGATGGTTCATCAGGAATTAAATCAGTGTCTTGAGAGAAGCGTTGTTGACAACCTGTTCCTTGGACGTTATCCAAAGAACTCTCTTGGAGTCATCGATGAGGGCCGTATGAAGAAGGAAGCTTCAGACTTGTTCAGAAAGCTGGGTATAACGGTCAATCTTACACAGCCGATGAAGAGAATGTCAGTTTCCCAGAGACAGATGTGTGAGATCGCAAAGGCTATCTCGTACAATTCCAAGGTAATCGTACTTGATGAGCCTACATCATCACTGACAGCACCTGAGGTTGCAAAGCTTTTCAAGATGATGAGACAGCTCAAGGAGCAGGGAATTTCCCTGATCTACATCTCACATAAGATGGATGAGATATTCGAGATCTGTGATCAGATATCAGTTCTCCGAGACGGTAGTCTGGTCATGACAAAGGACAGCAAGGACACCAACATGAACGAGCTTATATCAGCCATGGTTGGTCGTTCACTTGATAACAGATTCCCACCGGTCGACAATACGCCGGGTGAGACGATCCTCTCAGTGCAGGGACTCTCCACAAAGTATGCACCGAAGCTCCAGAACATCACATTTGATGTGAAGAAGGGTGAGATATTCGGTCTCTATGGTCTGGTTGGCGCAGGTCGTACAGAGCTCCTGGAAACTATATTTGGTATTCGTACAAGAGCAGCAGGAAATGTAATGTATGGTGGCAAGATCATGAACTTCACCGGTCCAAAGGATGCTATGGATCACGGATTTGCCCTCATCACTGAGGAGAGAAAGGCAAATGGTCTCTTCCTCAAGGCAGATATCACCTTCAATACCACCATTGCAAATATGAACCACTACAAGAGCGGCGTGGCACTGTCACATGACAGCATGGTTCGTGCCACAGCTGAGGAGATCAAGGTCATGCACACCAAGTGTATGGGACCTGACGATATGATCGCCAACCTGTCCGGTGGTAATCAGCAGAAGGTTATCTTCGGAAAATGGCTGGAGCGTTCACCAAATGTATTCATGATGGATGATCCTACAAGAGGTATCGATGTAGGAGCCAAGTATGAAATATATGAACTTATAATCAACATGGCAAAGCAGGGCAAGACTATCATAGTTGTCTCCTCTGAGATGCCGGAGATCCTGGGTATCACAAACCGTATAGGTGTTATGTCAAATGGACACCTTGCCGGAATTGTAAATACCAAGGAGACTAATCAGGAAGAATTGTTAAGACTTAGTGCTAAATATTTGTAATAGAGAGGAGCATGGATATGGCAGATAAAAATATGATCCTTTCGGCTGATGCAGAGGAAAAACTCCTCAAGCCGATTGATGAATATGTTGGAAAGATACAGGCTCAGATCGATGAACTTCGAGTTGATGGATCTGACAAGGTTCGTAGTTTGAAGAACCATATAGCTATCGCAAAGGAAGATAAGAATTTATCAAAGGAAGAAAAGGATAGCATAATCGCAAAGGATAAGGCAGCCCTGGAGAAGGCAAAGGCAGTTGAGGCAGCCAATAAGGATAAGGTTGCAAAGCTTATCGCTGACGCAGAGGGATACCTTAAGGAGCATTATGACAGCGAGTACTACAGCAAAGTAGTGGCAAGCTGCGAGACTGAGAAGGCAGCAGAAAATGAGTCCTATGAGAGAGTAAAGGCAACACTCAAGACAGAGCATGAGCAGACACTTGCAAAACTCTCTGATCCGGAAGAGATCAAGGACGAGAAATATGTATACAAGAACAAGCTCTTTGATGCACAGATGACACATGAGTCAAGACTTCAGGAGATTAAGGACAGAAAGCATGATGCATTTTCACACAAGTATCATCTGATAGATCTCCTTAGAATGTCCAAGTACACATTCATGCAGAGCAGAGCACAGAAATTTGAGAATTACAAGTACACATTCAACACAACACAGTTCCTTTACAAGAACGGTCTGTATATAGTAATCGTGTTGATATTCATTGCACTTTGTATCATCACTCCAATTGTGAAGAACACACAGCTCCTCACAGTTACCAATATACTGAACATACTTCAGCAGGCATCACCTAGAATGTTCCTGGCACTCGGTGTTGCGGGACTTATCCTCCTGACCGGTACCGATCTTTCGATTGGACGTATGGTTGGTATGGGTATGGTTACAGCTACCATTATCATGCACAATGGTGCAAATACAGGTGGTGTGTTTGGACACATATTTGATTTCTCAAGTATGCCGGTTGTAGGAAAAGCATTATTTGCACTTGTTGCATGTATTATCCTCACAACAGTGTTCTCAAGTATTGCAGGTTTCTTCATGGCGAAGTACAAGATGCATCCGTTCATTTCAACAATGGCGAACATGCTGATCATCTTCGGACTTGTAACATATGCGACAAAGGGTGTTTCGTTTGGTGCTATTGATTCAGCAATACCAAATATGTTCATCCCAACAATAGGAAACTTCCCAACTATTATCATTTGGGCAGTAGTTGCAATCGTAGTAGTATGGTTCATCTGGAACAAGACTACATTTGGTAAGAATCTGTACGCTGTAGGTGGAAACCCAGAGGCAGCAGCAGTTTCAGGTATATCAGTTTTCAAGGTAACACTTGGCGCATTCATCCTTGCCGGTATCCTTTACGGATTCGGATCATGGCTTGAGTGTAACAGAATGGTTGGTTCAGGTAGTGCAGCTTATGGACAGGGCTGGGATATGGACGCCATAGCAGCCTGCGTTGTTGGTGGTGTTTCATTCACAGGTGGTATCGGTAAGATCTCCGGTGTTGTAACTGGTGTTCTTATCTTCACATCACTTACCTACTCACTTACCATTCTTGGTATTGATACAAACCTTCAGTTCATATTCGAAGGTATCATCATCCTTGCCGCTGTAACTCTTGACTGTCTCAAGTATGTACAGAAGAAGTAAGGAACAACAAATTTAACTCTCACAAAACCTTTATATAAAAAGCCGCTCGGATCGTCTACAGGATGGATTGAGCGGTTTTTTTCATAAGGAGGGGCCCGCATAAGCGGGAGGATTCCTTGTGAAGTGCACGAAGTGCACGCATGACGCAAGGCATGTGGATTGGCGGACGCCTTCCTGCATCTATGCCACTTTTTTATGCATGCCACCTAATCACGCAGCCGCTTCCTTCGCTCTATTTTTCTGCAAGGGTTATATGTGGGGGGGAGTTACAATTTTATCCTACAGCAGCTATTTTGTTGGAGATAGGGAAAATATTCCAGATTACGGGAGGGCAAGATGTTCAGCCGGAAACAAGCTGGATCCTAAGCTGGAAACAGGCAAGGTTTCGAGTCACGGACAGGTGAGGAAAATTTCTTGACGGTATAGATGAAGAAATAATAATAAAAGTACAGATATTCTCTGCGGTATTTGATATAATTACACTGCTGGAAAAGACCGGTGAACCGGGTGGCATTTGATATATAGAAAGGATTTCTGTTAGATGGATAAATACAAGGTTATCCTTGTCGATGACGAGGAAGAGGTTATAGATGTTATAGAGAGAAAGATCCACTGGGATATGCTTGGGTTTGATGTTGTGGGAAGTGCCAACAATGGTGTGAAGGCTCTTGAACTGGTGGAGAAGCAGCAGCCGGATGTGGTCATAACGGACATTAAGATGCCATATATGGACGGTCTTGAGCTATCTAGACGGCTCAACAATGATTATCAGAATATACACATCATCATATTCACAGGATTTGATGAGTTTGAGTATGCCAAGGAGGCGGTGCACCTTGAGATAGAGGAGTACATGCTCAAGCCTATAAATGCCTTAGAACTCTCGGACTGTCTGAAGAGGGTCAAAAACTCTCTGGACAAGGAGAGGGAGGAAAAACTGAATGTAGAAAAGCTTGCAAATTATTTCAATGCATCTCTGCCTGTTCTTCAGACAAATCTGTTTGTATCCCTGATAGAGGGCAGAGTGAGCGAGTCGGATTATGAGAAATTTCTTGCAGCATACCAGATTGATATGAAGGGACCGCTTTATTGCTGCGCGGTTTTTCATACATCGGAGCATCACGTTCCAGATGGAATGAATCCGCTTCTGTTGTCAATGTCGGTGGAACAGCAGATCAAGGACAGAATTGCTGATACATGGAAATGCAAGGTATTTACATATCTGGGCAACTCAGTGCTCATCATCGAAATAGCCTCAGAGGATGCCATGGCAGAGCTGACGGATGCCTGCGACAGATTCTGCAGATGGGCTTACCGAGTCATGGGTGCCGTGGTGACTGCCGGTATTGGCAGAGTGTGTGACAGTCTCCTGAATATCAATAATTCATATGAGGGTGCCAGGGAAGCGGTATCATACAGGGTCTTATACGGAACCCAGAGGGCTATAAATATTGCTGAGATCGCACCGAAGGAGCAGAAGGCCGCAGTACAGTATGAAGATGCAAATATGCATGAACTTATCAAGTCAATATATCTTGGCAAAAGAGATGCCATTGAGGGAGCGGTACATGATGAGATAGAGAAGCTGCACAGATCTGCACAGACCATGAACAGGTACAAGCTGACGCTCATGGAGATGGTAGGAACGTTCTACAGATTCTGCGCAAATAATTTTATAGATTTTGATAATTTTTCAGGTGGGATCAGCAACCCATACGAGAAGGTTCCTGAGATGGATGAAGTTACCCTCACAGCATGGCTCATAGACACATCGATGGCGATCGGCGAGGAATTGAAAAATGCCAGAAATAACACGTCCAGAAGAATGGTAACGGATGCCCAGAATATGGTAGTTGACAGGTATATGGAGCCCGATCTGTCGCTGGATACGGTGTGCTCAGAGCTTGGTGTGTCCAATTCGTATTTTTCATCAGTGTTCAAGAAGGAGACAGGAAAGTCATTTATCTCGTATCTGACGGATTACAGGATGGATCACGCAGCCAATCTCATACTTGAGACAAATGAGAAGAGCTATAAGATAGCAGAGCAGGTGGGATATCAGGATGCAAATTATTTCAGCTATGTGTTCAAGAAGAGATTTGGAATGTCGCCATCAAAGTACAGAACTGAACATACGGGGAATAAGTAGAGCAGAGAAAGTATAAGGGGAGTAGAATTGTTTTGAAGATTAGAGAGAAAAAGGATGCTCAGGGCAAAATGCAGAAAAATAAATATTCTCTGCGCACGAGGCTGCGAGGCTGGTTTCATCATGGCAGATTTATAGGATTTGACATACAGTCAATAATAATGGCGGTGCTCACAGGACTGACGATAACCACAACTGTTGTTATGGGATTTCTTATTTACAATAGATTCAAGCTTGCGATAAAGCAGACTGCAGTGTCAAATGCAGAAAGCATGATAGAGAGTACTGTGGATAAAGTGGATACAGACCTGGCAGGCATTAGACAGATATCTAATGGAGTGAATTATAACATTATCCAGGAATATGACATCTCCAGTCAGGAGTTCAGCAGACAGTTCAGCCTTTTATATGAGGTGAATGTTGACAAAGTGCAGAGTATGGCGTTGTACGACAATTCCGGGAAGCTTGTTGCTGCGGAGCCGGTTGCAGTGCAGAAGGATAAGGTTAATGTCGAGGAACAGGAATGGTACAAGAATGCATCTGAAGATATAGAGAATATGCACTTTTCTACACCTCATATACAAGATCTGTTTCAAGATGGCGCCAATAGGTATTATTGGGTCATATCCCTCAGCCGTTCTGTTGATATCAATGATGGAGATAAGCCGGTAAACGGCGTGCTTCTGATAGATATGAAGTATTCCGTGATCGAGGAGGCTCTTTCAAGGATCAATGATTCTTCAAGTGAAACTTATTATTATCTGTGCAACCGTGACGGAGATATCATATACCATCCGCGAAGAGCAGAGATAGACAGAGGCTTTTTCACAGAGGAAAGTACAGAGGCAGCGGTATACGATGACGGTACATATGAGATCAAGATGACGGATGGCACAGAAAATGTTGTTGTCAGCAGTATAGCCTACACTGGATGGAAGATCATAGGAGTTGTCCCGGAAAGTGTTCAGACTGCTAGCATCAATCAGTACAGATATTACATCATAACTACGGTTGTAATATTGCTTATGATGCTCTTGTGGGTGAACAGGATCATAACAAAGAAAATCTCAAAGCCTATACTTAAGCTGAATGAATCAGTAAAGTCATATGAGACAGGTGGAACCACGGATATATATATTGGAGGATCTTCCGAGATAAGACATCTGGGATATTCGGTCAAGAAATCCTATGAGCAGATAGAGATTCTGATGCAGGAGATAATCAGACAGCAGAATGAGCGGAGAAAGAGTGAGATGGATGCGCTCCAGAGTCAGATCAATCCGCATTTCCTGTATAATACACTGGAGTCCATAACATGGATGGTGGAGGCGAACAGAAATACAGATGCAGTATTTATGATATCTGAGCTTGCAAAGCTGCTGAGGATAAGTCTGTCAAAGGGCAGAACTGTCATAAGGATAGCGGACGAGATCCAGCACAGCACGAGTTACATGAACATACAGAAGGTAAGATATAAAGAAAGATTTGCTACAGAATTTATCATAGACGAAGAGATAAATGACTATTGTACAGTTAAACTTATCGTGCAGCCGATCCTGGAAAATGCAATATACTATGGTGTGGGCAACATGGATGAGGACGATGGCGGCAAGATAACTGTCCGCGGTGAGAAGAAGGGCGACGACATATACATTTCAGTTGAGGATAATGGTATGGGTATGTCGGAGGATATTGCCCGGAACATCCTTGTGGACAACAATAAGGTGCCAAAGCATGGCTCCGGAGTGGGTGTTATCAATGTTCACTCCAGGATAAAGCTGATGTTTGGCAGCGAATATGGATTAAAGGTTTACAGTGAGCCGGACGAGGGAACAAAGGTTGTCATTCACATTCCAGCCATTCCTTACACGGAGGAGAACAGAGAGAGACTTGAGAGGCAGGATTTTGGAAGGGGGATGGCGACAGATGAAGAAGAGTAAGATAACATTCCTGATCGCGGAGCTGTTTCTGGTGGTTATAGCCGGATTCTTTATACATCAGATATTCCGGGAAAATGTGCCTCAGAAAAGAGTAGCGGTCATACTTTCAAATTCCGGTGATAAGAGGTGGGATGGACTTATAAATGGACTAAAACAATCAGCAAATGTCAATGATGTCCATCTTATCATATGCAACACCGATGATATCGAGTCAGCCCAGGATGAGAAGGAGCTCATAGATGAACAGCTTGAAAATGATGTAGATGCATTCATAATTTGTCCTGCACCGGGCGAGGATACATCGGATATGCTGGGACAGCTTGGCGATGTACCATTTGTACTTATAACCCAGGATGCATACAGTGAAGATGGCGCCTCGGGATTTGTTACGATAAAACCTGATAACTACAAGATAGGATATACCCTTGGAGAACAGATCAGGGCAAATGATGCGGACGGACTCCGTGGCAAAAGCATAGGCATTATAACCGGATATTCCCAGACAGAGGGAAGTGTGAGCGGAAAAGCAGGACTTATGGATGCGATAGAAGGAACCGGATGCGAGGTGAGCTGGGTGTACAGCCGATGTGGCAATCAGAACATATGTGACATTGTGGATATTCTGGGAAAGGTGGACTACATGGTTGTGATGGACACATATGCGATCGATGAGATAGGAGAGAATGCGGATAACGGTATGTACAATGGCGCCCAGATATATGGAATGGGGACCAGCGTAAAATCTGTGGCGCTGCTTGATGCGGGCAAGATAAAGTGCCTTGTTATTCCGGATGGATACGGTGTTGGCTATGCCAGTGTGACAGAGGTAGTAAAGGGTCTGAACAGCAGATTGTATACGATGAAGAGTCGGGAGGAGGGCATAAAGATAATATACAGTGACGATTTGTTCTCCGATGATGTAGAGAGGTTTTTATATTCATATGAGTAGACAGAAACGAAGAAAAATATATGTGCTTTTGCTGGCAGCTGCGATGATAGTCTCGCTTATGGGCTGCGGCAGCAGCAATAAAAAATCAAACAAAACCATGAGAGTCGGGGTGGTCACTTATACAGCAGATGATCCATTCATAAATGCCATGATTGAAAAGGTGAAATCTCAGCTTAAGACTATGGAGACCACAAACATGAATGTGATAGTATCGGTGAGAAGTGGTGATAATGATCAGCGTGAGCAGGATGAGATAGTTGATGAGATGATAGATGCAGGCTGCGATGTGCTGTGTGTAAATCTTGTAGACAGAACCGCACCGGCAAATATTATCAAGTCAGCAAGGCAGAGTGATATACCAGTGATCTTTTTCAACAGAGAGCCGGTGCGTGATGACCTGATGCAGTGGGAAAAGCTCTACTATGTTGGCTGTGACGCAAAAGAATCCGGTGATATGCAGGGGGAGATTGCGGCAAATTATATAAAGAAGCACAGCGAAGTGGATCGCAACGGTGATGGCAAGATACAGTATGTTCTTCTGGAGGGGGAGGCCGGACATCAGGATGCCATAAGCAGAACCGACTGTTCGGTGAAGACCATCATGGATAAGGGAGTGGATCTTGAGAAGCTCAGTTATCAGTTTGCAGACTGGAACAGAGGTCAGGCGGAGAACAGAATGACTCAGCTTATAAGTCAGTATGGCAGTCAGATAGAGCTTGTCATATCCAACAATGATGAGATGGCACTGGGCGCAGTTGAGGCGTACGATAACTCAAGTATAAGCCGGGACAAATGGCCTGTGATCTTTGGAATAGACGGACTTGATGATGCTCTCCAGGCGATAAAGCAGGGAAACATGCAGGGAACAGTTTACAATGACAAGGAGGCCCAGGCGGGAGAGATAGCGCGGTTGGCAGTTGATCTCTTCAAGGGAAACAGCCTTGATGGTCATAATCTTGACGAGGGCAAATATTACGTGTCGCCTTACTGGAAGGTCGATGTTGACAGCGTGGATGATTTCCTGCTCAGATAAGTACAGGAGCGTTAAAATAAGAGCCTGAAATAATGAACTAAAATAGCTGACTAAAGTTACAAACTGATACATGAGTAAACAATCGTGAATTAAAAGCATATATAATTGGAGAAGATCTGTCTGGAAAAATTATCAAGAATTGATGTAGAGATACAGATCCAATTATATATTCGGGAAGGATGCATATGGAAAATAGCTGGATAGAAGAATTTTACGGAGAGACGGATGCAGATAAGAGACTTGAACTGCTGGAAAATAACAGCACGGATATGGATGGTGACAGCGCCGGTTCGTCTACTGTCTTCCGTCAGAGATTGTGGACGGCGAGATATGGCAAGAGAAAGCCGAAGAATGATGCATTTGTGGGCTGCCTTATGGAGCTCAAATACATATCGGAGGGCGGTTCTGTTGACATCGGAGGTCAGAAAAAGAAACAGGCTGTGGAGATTATAAGCAAGCTCTGCCTGTTCGACGCAGACAGAAGAAGTGTCGAGGAACAGGAGATATTGCTATATGAACTCAAGAATGCGTTTCTCAAGTTCATCGAGGTGAGCAGAGGCGGCAGAGGTTTCACATCCATAGCATTTGGTATGGGGCAGCTCTCGGATGAGGGCGTGGCGAAGAAGATCGCAGATCAGATAAGCTCCATAGCATTTGACGCGCCGCACATGCTGCACATGGACAAGGAATTTGCCATACTTCAGAGCGCTGCACTGGCGGCATTCAGGCAGGAGTATCCGAACAGGGAGCATTTCTTAAGAAAATGATAGCATACTTATCCATTGTACCTGTTTTGGCGTTATCTCATGAATGTATGGATTCGAAGATAGAATAAGTATCATCAGAATCCTTGGTGTTCATAAATATCGCTTCATCCCTTGTCTTTATCATGATGATGGGATAACTGTCTGCGTATACATACAGCTCACATTTGCCGTAGGTGCTGCTCTTGAAATGGCCGATCAGGTATTCATCGGTGGCACCTCCGTTTGTGCGAACAAAATCATCGTCTGGCAGTTCATTCAGAAGCTGAATCTCCTCGATGTCATCAAAATATATCTCCGATGAGTATATGGCAGCAGACACTGTGAGTTTGTTGGAGTCAAGATGAGTGTCAATATGCACGTTTATGAATGGCACAAGCACGCCTATCGTCCAGACAATGCAGGCGGTGATAAGGATATATGTAAGTCCTGTAAAAATCTTTGCGCTCCTGGTGGCATAGTTAAATGTATAATTTCCACTTTGCAATCTGTTCTGAACCAGCACATGCGGGTCGGAAGGATTGTAGTAATATCCGGTTTTCCAGTATTCGTCGTCATCCACGTAGAGAGGCTGGGTGTCGGCGGCCAAGAGTTCACGTTTTCTGCTTTGTGCCATGAGGAGAGGTGCAAACAATCCGATGGCAGCAAGAGTCTGGACAAATATATAGACATAGAGTGCGGAGCTGCACAGCGAGACATCTACAAGCGCACCCTTGAAATTTAGGATATCAGAAAGCGAAATTTGCCGGGACTTACTGGCTGATGATATGCAATGAATCAGGGTGTCAATAGTGATATATACCCATGCGACAGCATTTGTTGCCGAAAGAATCAGCATTGCTAGTCCCTTGTATATCTTCATGGTTCTGTTGACGGTCTGGTTGAGCTGGGTATCCGAGCTGTACACAGTTCGCTCGTGCCGGTTTACATATATGTGGAATATCATGGATGTAAGTGACATCAGGACGGAGCAGAGTCCCATTATTATCATTGTGGTTGATATGACCGCACTTTTCCCTATCACAAATGGCACTAGGCAAATGAGCTCTACAAGGATTATTATTCCATGATAATTGAAACTGATCTCACTTTTGCCGATCTGGGTTGACACATTTGTATCAATGTAACGTTTTCTTCTTTGATCAGGGACCACCCAGTCATTTTTCATCTTTAGGGCATACATTTTCCTGTGCGCGGAGTTGTTTGCATATGTTATAAGGAAACAGAATGCGATCATCCAGACAGTGTATGCCAGTATGAATATAATGATCTCCCAGAACACGACAAAGCACAGGGCTGTTCCAAGTATGAGATTTATCCAGATAATCCGGTTCATCTTACGTTTGGCTGCAGCAACAATATTCAGGACGGTTTCGTCTTCAATGTGTTCCTTTGGAATGTGGACACCCAGGAGCATTCCTTCGGTATACGAATAATTACTTGTATATACGAACTTCATTATGAGCAGTATGAAGAAGTTCATAAACAGGAATATGATAAATAATGCTATGCTCATATGTTGCTCCTTTCTAGTAATTTAAGTGGATATTTGGATTGGAGAAGACTTCATTTTGGAATATACTTCATCGCATAACTTGAGAAAATCTTCCCGGTTCATCCCGGTTATGCTTGCCTCGGCGGACAGAAGTTCCAACTCTGACTCCAGCTTGTCACGGAACTCGGCGTTCATATTGATATTTTCTGATACAAATGCTCCAAGCCTTCTGTCAGTTCTGATATATCCCTCATTTTTTAGTATCTGGTATGTCTTATTCACAGTCATTGTGTTTACGCCGGCATCCGCCGCAAGCTGTCTTACAGTGGGAAGCTTTTCACCTGGCTGTATCTCGCCTTTGCCGATTCCCTTTACTATCTGATTGCGCAGCTGTACGTATATGGGTGTGTCACTACTCATGTCAAGCTCTATGATCATGTGGTGGCCCTCCTTTTTGTATTATCTGTATTATAATATATAATACAGATTCCGCAATAAGTCAACTATGAGAAATCGCCGTATAAATAAAAATCATCCGTGAGCAAGTTGATTACCCACAGATGATCCTTATATCTTGTTAAATTTTATTTTTGTGTAGCTGATTTTTGCAGTTCCAATAATCGTTCATTTGAAATGATTTTTTCGGAAAAAGACTTTCTGATCAATTCAAAATCTGCCCCATTTGAAAAAAGACTGAGTATATTTTTCTCATCTTCAAGTCTTTTGAGTTTTTGAGATGGGGTTTCTTCCACTGTACCACCCATGATACTCACCATCCTTTCCTCATATTCATTGCCATCCGCAATATGTTTAATGATCCTGTTTATATAATTCATTATATCTAAAAGTTCTTCCGGTGACAATTCATTATTCTGGTAAAGTTTTGTAAGTTCGGTTCTAAAATATAACAGATCAGATAATGCGGAATCGATATTGCCCTTATTGCAGATTTCATCCTCATATCTCGTTATGTAAAATGGAATATAAGGAAACAGTCTATCAGAAATCATGTCTTCCTTGGAAATATCCTTTAGCAAGATATTTTTACAATCATAATTTACGGATTCACCATTTGGAAATTTCAATGTGATCTCTGTATATAAAGGAGTATGTTCACTGCTCTTAATATATACAACTACATATGCAGGCATATTTAAAATAACCCTTCCGTTTTCCCAAACGGCACTATTCCGAGCAGACAGAAAAGCATATTCGGCAATTCTGATCGCCATGGTGCCATCTTCATAGCTTTGGCATTCAATCAGATAGGTATCACCGCAAATACTCATCAATAGATCAGATTCACGTTCCTCAATTTTGTCAGTATCTGGATTTTCGATGTAACTGTCAGTAGGTAAGATTGTTGGAACAATATTCAATGGATATGATTTGTTAAATGCTTTGTTGATCAGTGATATAAACAGACGCTTGTGATTGTATTTTAGAGTCTTGAAAATATCATCGTAGTCATTGTTATTTTTAGGCATATATTCCTCCTGTGTAAGATTGTTCCGGCCGGTAGGCACACTTTATAGCAATAAAAACAGGAAGTCAATAGATTTAGGCAAATGCGCTTATAAAGCGCAAAAATGACGCTCAGAGTGGAATTATCGAGGAAAAATGGGGGTGATTTTACATTTGGTAAAATGGTTTTTGAAAGAAATACTATTTGAGAAAAATAGAAATGCAGTTACAAAAAGGCTGATGATGTGAGTATCAGCCATTTTATAACTAAAAACATTTATTTTGGATGGGTCGCATCAACTTTGTTTACATAATCTTTTAATACCAGATTTATATATTGGCTGAAAGATCTGTCATCATTTTCGGCCAGTTGTTTTATTCTTTCTACTAGATCTTCATCGAGAGTAATACTTACTTTATTCTTTAATGGTTTCATTCAATCACCTGCCTTTTTTGTAATATAGCATTGAGGTGTACTTTATATTGAAAAGTAGGATAAAGTATGATAAGGTAGGATAAAACGAAAGAGAAAATAATATACTTTTAAGGAGGGGAGAATATGTCTGAAATGGGAACCAAAGTTGCAGCAGAATTATGGGGAGTAACCCAAAGACGAGTTCAAGACTTTTGTAGAAATACAAATGATCCACGGATAACTCAGGACAAAAAGGGTTCACCATATCATATACCGGTTAATTACCCGAATCCATTTAAAGAAAAATAATAGGAGGAATCACAAATGAGAAGATTTATAAAAAAGCAATGTATAATTATGGCTACCTTATGTATGGCAGTGGGGGTAGTCGGATGTGGAGGTAGCAATAGTGGTAATGATGCAAAATCCGCTACTCAGGCTACAGTACAAGAAAATAAGGATGAAGCAAAAACTGTGTATAAAGAGTTGAATGATGCTGTAGAAAAGAGTACCGATGTGGCAGATGGTATTATAACTGTTTGGTATTATGGTATTTATGATGCTGATGATGGTGAGGGAAATGGGGAGGTATTCATAAATGATTTATGTGCCAAGTTAGGGGTAGATACTCAAACATTTATTGATATAAATAACAAAAATAACTTTTTTGAGGTTAGGCAAGGATTTGATGGATTATATCGTGTAAGAGTAGACTCATTTTCAAATGTTGTTAATTGTTATATAGAGTGTCGTAAAAACGATGGAACATATGATGATATAAGTAAGATGCTGGATGATGCAAAGAACAGTATAAAGAATATACCAGAGTCAGCGTCATATTATTCAAAATTAAAAGAATACTATGTTGAGGCAAACAGTTTCTATGAGTTCTGTTTAAGTCCAACAGGTAATTATGATGATGCAGGAAATAAGGTTGAGGAATTTAGGTCGAAATGTCAGGGATATGAGTCAGATTTATCTTTTGATTTAGAATAAAATATCATTTAAAGTTATGCATAACCCACTTGTGAAATTCAATTGAGCAAGTGGGTTATTTTCGATTCATATCGTTTTCAATTGCATTATTGGTCTTGATGTGATATTTGTACAGATAAGGACGAGGTGTTAAAACTCATGAGCGTATTGACGCAGGATGAGAGATTTGAATAGGCTCAGGCTAACGGAAACAAATGAGAAACTGAACATATCAGTGGAGGAAGTCCAGAAGATAGCCGACACACTATAGGAGATGAAAAACATGCAGGTACACACACTTATATCTTCGGAAAATGGTCCGATCATCCTCTGGGTCATGTACCCACACAGGGGAGATGAACTGGAGCACACAGCGGATTCTATCAGAGAACTGGTGGGAGAAGAACAGTTTACACTTGTTGCGATACAGATAGATGACTGGAACAGGGATCTCTCACCGTGGAGATCAGATGAGGTCGATGTATCATTTGCCGGAGAGGCGGGACGGACACTGGATTATATAGAACATCAGGTCATACCGCAGTTGGATATTCAAAGCCGGGCGAACAGACCTCTTTATATTATGGGATATTCGCTTGCCGGGCTTTTTGCACTTTGGGCAATGTATCAGATTGATATATTTGCCGGGTGTGCCACATGTTCAGGTTCAATGTGGTATCCGGGATTTGTGGAATATGTAAGCAGCCAGCCAACACTTGCGAATAAACGTATATACATCAGCCTAGGCGGCAAAGAATCGCGGACATCCGACAGGCTGATGTCAACTGTTGCGGATCGGACAAAGGAGATTTGCGACCTGCTGAAGAAGGACAACGATGTGATATATGAGATAAATTCAGGCGGACATTTTGCCGATTCCGGGAAGAGGCTGGCGAAGGCTGTGAAGTGGATAGGGAAGGCAAAAGGATAACAAAAAGCACAGGAGAACACATATATACAATCGTTCACTGGCAGAACGATACGAGGCATAACATATACCGGATAGATATATATTTTTATCGGAATAGATGATAATATATGGGGCAGACATATGGAGTAGATAGATTAATGGCAGACACGATCCGGTAAGTATATGCAGCGAAAAATCAGATCGTGGTAAGCTGGAAAGAAGGGCAACATGGGTAAACAGACAAAGAAAAAGAAAAGCACAGGAGCGGCAAAGGAGATATTTGCAAAGCCCCCAGGAAGGCTCGGCAAATGGAATGCGATAGCATTTGCAGTGCTTGTTGTGGGAGAGCTTATATACTATTATGCGGCAACACCGGCGATCAATATACAGAGTACAAGTTTCTGGGTATGGATGGTCATTTCAGTTGCGCTTGTTGGCTTTTGTACGCTTGATTTCACGGTGGAGAGTAATGATACCAGAAGTGTCGCAACGAAAGCAACGAAACCGGCAGCATGGATAGTAGTAATAATGATAGCGGTCGGACTCATTATGGTGGCGGCGTCATCCAAACTGTTTTGTGCATCAAAGTATGCAAGTCTCATCAATATAGAGGATGGAGATTTCCAGACAGATATCCCGGAGAGCAGGCAGATAAATGACATTGCGCTGATGGATACAAGCACAGCGAGGATCATAGGTGAGAGAGCCGTCGGTTCACTCTCGGATGTGGTCAGCCAGTACGAGGTCAGCGGCAATTACAGCACTATAGATTATAATGGCGCGCCGATGAAGGTCGCAGCACTCAACTATGCGGGCTTCATCAAATATATGAACAACAGGAAGAACGGAATCCCGGGTTATGTCCTTGTGGATCCGGTAAAGAATGAGGCACACTATATACAGACTGAAAAGCCTATAGTGTATTCACCTTCAGCGTATTTCAACAAGAACCTGTACAGACATGTCCAGATGGCTTATCCGACATATATATTTGAAGGCTTCTATCTGGAGCTCAATGACGATGGCAATCCATATTACATCTGTCCGGTTCTTGAGTCGCATGCAGGACTCTTCGGTGCAAAGGATGTAAAGGGCGTGGTTATATGCGATCCGTGTACGGGCGATACAGAGTACCATGAAGTCAGTGATGTTCCACACTGGGTGGACCGTGTATATGATGGCGACCTGGTGTGCCAGAAATACGACTGGTACGGCGAGCTCTCAGGCGGCTACTGGAACAGCGTATTTGGCAATAAGGGCTGCAAGAGGACTACGGATGATTATGGTTACAAGGTTATGGACGGCGATGTGTGGGTATATACAGGTGTCACATCGGTAAATGGTGACGAGTCCAACATAGGATTTGCCCTGATGAATCTCCGGACAGGAGAGAGCAAATATTACAAAGTAGCAGGTGCAGAGGAATACTCAGCCATGTCATCGGCAGAGGGACAGGTACAGCATCTTGGTTATAAGGCATCCTTCCCATCACTCATCAATATCAGCGGAATACCAACCTACATCATGGTCTTAAAGGACAACGGTGGTCTGGTAAAGATGTATGCGCTTGTCGATGTGGAGAAGTACAATATTGTAGCTACAGGCACTACCCAGAAGGACGCACTTGCGGCATACAACAAGCTGCTGGCAGAGAACGGACTTAAGAGTACGCAGAGCATGACGGACGATATACCAAACAGACAGATCACGGTAGCTGATATCAAATATATCAACATGGATGAGACGACATATGTGTATATCACGGATGAAAATGGCAATGTATACAAGCAGGATTTCTCAGAGAACGAGGAACTGATATTTATACAGAGCGGGGATAAAATAAAAGTATTTTATCAGGAATCAGACAACGGAATAAATGACATAATATCTGTTGAGAGATAGATTTATTCACTAAATAAAGGCTCTCCCTGTGATAAACAGGGGGAGCTTTTTGCATGATAATGTGGTATTATAGAAATATCTTATTGAGAATAAATCTATATAACTGATTAATTATGATTGACAAGGAGGTTATTATCATGGATAAAAAGGCGATCTACAGTTTATCATACGGGATTTTCATGTTGTCCACAAAGCTGGGCGACAAGGCAAATGGCTGCATCATCAACACCTGTATACAGGTGGCGAACAATCCAACGCGGGTTGCGATATCGGTTCTCAACACGAATTACACATGTGATCTGCTCAAGGAGAGTGGTGTGTTTGCCCTTAGTGTACTTGACGAGCAGTGTACATTTGACTCGATAAAGCACTTCGGTTTCCAGTCGGGAAGAGACGTGGACAAATTCGAAGGAATAAAGATGCCGGAGGATATCAACGGAATCCCATACATGGGCTGGTATGCCTGCGCGGTTATCAGTGGCAAGGTAGTTGAGAGCCATGATCTCGGAACGCACACGTTGTTCATCGCGGAGGTGGTTGATGCAAAGATGCTGTCAGACAAGGCTCCTCTCACATATGCTGATTATCAGGCACATGTAAAGCCAAAGGCAGACAAGCCTCCTAAGACAGATAAGAAGATAGTGGGATGGCGCTGCAAGATATGTAACTATGTATATGAGGGAAGTGAGCTTCCGGCAGATTATGTATGTCCTCTGTGTGGACACGGAGCAGACGACTTTGAACCTATATATGAGTAATGTAAGATATGCCGTTATCGGCAAGAAATGAACGGTTTCAAATCTTGAAAAAGTTGATTTCTTGCCGGTAACGGCATATACTATCTATATACAAAACACTGTGCAGATGATAAAAGCCCATTGCGTAAAAGGAGGGATTTTCATGGGTTATATTTCAGTTGCAGAGACTGCAAAAAAATGGAATGTGTCAGAACGAACCGTTAGAAATTACTGCGCTCATGATAAGATTCCTGGGGCTTTTCTGACGGGAAAGACGTGGAATATACCGGATTCTGCGCAGAAACCAATGCGTCAATCTGCGGGAGAAGAGAACCGGGATCTGCTGACTGTGCTGAGAGAAGAGAAAAAAAATGGAATTAAAGGTGGCATTTATCATAAGATACAGGTGGATCTCACTTACAATTCCAATCATATAGAGGGCAGCAGGCTCAGTCATGATCAGACACGGTATATATATGAGACAAATACTATAGGCGTGAGTGATCAGGCGATAAATGTTGACGATATAGTCGAGACGACCAATCATTTCAGGTGTATAGATCTGGTGATCGATGATGCAAAGAACTTATTAAGTGAGAAAATGATAAAGGAATTGCATTTGATTCTCAAGAATGGAACTCAGGACTCACGAAAAGAATGGTTTGCGGTGGGAGATTACAAGAAAGTTCCGAATGAGGTGGGCGGTCATGATACGGCTTTGCCGGAAGAAGTTCCAGAGAAAATGAAAAATCTCCTTGCAAGATACCGCAAGCTCAATGAAAAGACACTAGATGATATTCTGGATTTTCACCATGAATTTGAAAGTATTCATCCGTTTCAAGATGGCAATGGCAGGGTTGGCAGGCTGATATTGTTCAAGGAGTGTCTGAAATATGATATAATTCCATTTATCATAGATGAAGATCTCAAATGGTATTATTATAGAGGACTTTCAGAATGGAATAGAGAAAGAGGATATCTGCGGGATACCTGCCTTACTGCGCAGGATAAGTTTAAAAAGTACCTGGACTATTTCAGGATACAGCACAGAGATTAAAATAATGGAGGAAATTATGGACAGAGAAAGAATGATGAAGAACGTAGCAGAGATATTCAGCCGCGGTGCGGTGGAGAAGAATCTTCCGGCATGGGTAAATATGCGCCACGCCTGGAAAGCAAGTGATGCGGCGAGAGACAGAGGGCTTGAATATCCGGCAAATGTTGTACAGATAAAGAATCTGGATTACAAAAAGGAGCTTGATGAGGTCCGTTTCAATGAGCTGATTGAAACATGGGACAAAGGTGTAGAGAGGAACATTATATTCTTTGCCGATTCCGGGGATGCCGCAGACGTGGATTCTGCAAGCTATACATCCAACAGCTACATGGATATCTGCGTTCCAATATCGTATATGACAGATGAAAACAGAAAATATCCGGTGATAGTGAGCGTGCATGGCGGAGGCTGGTTCTATGGTGACAAGGAACTGTACAGCCACTATTGCTGCCTTCTTGCGGAGCACGGGTACGTGGTGGTGAACTTTAACTATAGATTGTCACCGCAGAACAAATATCCTGCGGCCATAGAGGATGTGGCGTATCTCATTCGGTATATCCATGAGAATGCGCAGACATTTGGAATAGACATGGACAATCTCTACATGGTCGGTGATTCGGCGGGGGCACAGCTCACGGCAAATTATTGCATCATAGCATCAAACAGCGATTACAGGGCAAAGCTTGATTTCTTCACATATGATCTACTGCCTAAGAAGGTATGCCTTAACTGTGGTGCATACAAGATGGCAGAAAGAAATGACAATATATCCGCATGGTATCTGAGAAATGATGTGGATGATGACCAGAATAGTGACGGAAAAACAAGTTCACACGACAAAGCTGAAAAATGTGAAAGTAAGAAAATAAGCCAGGCATATGCTGTGGCTGAGGAACAATACAAGCTGTTTATGGATCAGCTTGATTATGTAAATGCTGATTTCCCGGAGGCGTACCTCATGTACAGTGTAAATGATGATCTGGCATCACATACAAAAGCGTTGGATGAGGTGCTGAACAAAGTTGGAGTTGCACATATCACAAAAGCGTATGGACAGAACAATCCTGACAGCGGCCATATATTCCATATGAATATGTACAATCCAGAGGGAATACTCTGTAACGAGGATGAGTGTGCATTTATGAAATAAAAAAACTGTTTGACAACACGACATCAGAATGCTATCCTAAAAATCAGATAAAGGCAAAGACAGGAAGGAGTACTTAAGTCACTGTCACTTCAGAGAGTAGGCGTTTGGTGCGAGCCTATAGGACACCTTAAGGAAGCAGTCCCCGAGCTGTGACCGCGAAAGTTTTCCGGGTAGTGGTCAACGGAAGGTTCCACGTTATAGGAACAACGATAGTGATGGCTGTCGGCTGAGAGCAGGAATAAGTTCCTGAATTTAGGTGGTAACACGGACAAGAAAGTTCGCCCTAAGCATATTATAAGTATGCTTAGGGCTTTTTGCGTTTTCAGGGTGACAAGCTGCTGCGATGCACGAGCTTGCTCGGGAGCATCGGCAGATGCGGAGTAATCTCGAAGAAAACGCAGGTTAAAACCAACAATCAGCAAACACAGACAACAAGGGATCAAGAGATATAAAGGAGTGTGTATCATGAGAAAATTCGAAAAATCATCAAAGCTTGACAATGTGTGTTACGACATAAGAGGTCCTGTTATGGACGAGGCAAACAGAATGGTGGCTGAAGGGGTAAATGTCCTCAAGCTGAACATAGGAAATCCTGCACCGCACGGACTTATGGCGCCTGATGAGGTGGTCAGGGATATGGCATATAATCTCAGAGATACTGAGGGATATTCAGATTCAAAGGGACTTTTTTCTGCAAGAAAGGCAATCATGCAGTACTGCCAGCTGAAGAATATTCCAAATGTAGGAATCGATGACATATACACAGGAAATGGAGTCAGCGAGCTTATTACCATGTCCATGCAGGGGCTGCTGGATTCTGGTGATGAGATACTTGTCCCAATGCCAGACTATCCATTGTGGACAGCATCTGTCAACCTGGCAGGAGGAACAGCGGTTCATTATCTCTGCGATGAGCAGTCCAACTGGTATCCGGATATAGAAGATATCAAGAAGAAGATAACCTCAAGAACAAAAGGAATCGTAGTCATCAACCCTAACAACCCTACAGGAGCTCTCTATCCAAAGGAGGTTCTTGAGCAGATAGTTCAGGTTGCAAGGGAGAATGAGCTTATCCTTTTTGCTGATGAGATATATGACAGACTTGTCATGGACGATAAGGAGCATGTAGCTCTTGCATCTCTGGCACCAGATCTTTTCACCATAAGCTTTAACGGACTGAGCAAGTCCCACCGAGTTGCAGGTTACAGAGTTGGCTGGATGTGTCTGTGTGGAAACAAGAGCAATGTGAAGGGATACATAGAGGGACTTAACCTCCTGTCATCCATGAGACTTTGCTCAAATGTTCCTGCCCAAAGTATAGTTCAGACCTGTCTTGGCGGATATCAGAGCGCAGATGAGCTGCTCCTGCCTGGAGGCAGGATCTATGATCAGAGAGAGTATATTTATAAAGCACTCTGTGATATACCAGGAATAAGTGTGGTTAAGCCGGAGGCAGCGTTCTACATATTCCCTAAACTTGACAAGGATAAGTTCAACATCACAAATGATGAACAGTTCGCTCTTGATCTTCTGAGAGATAAGCACATCCTCGTCACATGCGGAACGGGATTTAACTGGAAGGATCCGGATCACTTCAGGATAGTATATCTTCCAAATATGGAGATACTCAAGGAGGCAACCGCAAAGCTGGCTGATTTCCTGAGTTATTATCACCAGTAAAATATCAGGCACTAATATAAAATGTCAAATAACAGGAGTCTCATATGTAGGGCTCCTGTTATTTTTTTGAAGAAGATTTAAGATTCCCATATATTGCGGAATATATGTATATAAGTTTATTATAAAAGCAGGGACAACATGGGGGATAATTTAAGATAGGGGGGACATATGAAAACAAACTTATTTCTGATAACAAAATACTGGAGATATCATAAAAAGCAGTTTGCGAGCATGCTTACCTCGATAGTGATATTAACGGCTTTCCTGTTGATTGCACTTTTGATGGAGAGAACAGAATGTAGACGGCAGTATGATGACAAGCTGCGGGGAAGTAGTAAGACATTTTACCTGTATAGCAATCTTGGCAGTGATGCATATGAGGAGATGTCACAAGACAAAAGGGTCAGCGTGATCGGGCGTACGGCTATATGTGGAAAGCTGGGAAATGACAAAACACAGTATACATATGGTACATATATTGACGATACGGCAGAGGAGCTTGAGTATGTAAAGCTTTCGTCGGGAAGATTCCCTGAAAAAACCGGGGAGGCAGCAGTGTACGATTATGTGTTGGAGGATATGTTTTTTACTGTTGATCCTGACTCGTATGTTGGAAAGGAAGTAACATTTGACAGTTACGATTTGGATGATACATATCTGTTGAGAACAGGTAGACATGTGGGACAGATTACGTTTACTATCACAGGTGTATTGTGTACAGACAGCAGAAGAGATCTTAAGGAGAACAGAGTAGACTGGGGATCTGACCTTTCGGAAGTACAGATGCCAACTATATATCTGTGGCGGGATGACTGTGATTTGGATGAGAATACATTCGTATATACTGCTGTCTCACTGTATGGTGATGACGAGATAACAGAGCAGTCGGAGAGCGCTATGGAAGAGTTTGCGCAGGATTATTATGACAAAACTGGAATATGGCCAAGATCCGGCCGCAGCAGATCGGCTGCAGAAGATATCTGCAACATTACCCTTGGAAACGAGAAGCTTAACAGCGAAAGTTATCTGTCGGACTCTGTCCAGGGAATACTATATTTCAGTGTTATTGCTGTGATCTTGTCGGCTATATCCCTGTTGGGCGTGATGATAACTGTTATGAGCGAGAGGCAGAAATCCCTGGATATCGTGAGAGATATAGGAGCCAGCCGGATTAAAGTGGCTTGGATACATATATTGGAATGGGGAATCCTGCTGGTTTCAGGAGTGATATGCGGCGGAGTCGTTGGAATCACTGTATATGAGGTCATACTCGAGATTCAAAGTCGTTTTCTGAGGCTGCCTAAATTGCGCGGTTATACAGTGGAGTGGTGTGTACAGCAGATTACAGAAAATCCATTTGTAATCTCTGTTGTGTGTGCAACAGGTACATTTACTCTTGGATATTTACTTTTTTATATATACCTTCATATAAAATCAAGAAGACTTATAAGAAGAGATCGTGTGAGATCATTCGGGAGAATCAAATCGGTGGTTTCCGGTATTCCATTTGCAAATATAATGCAGATGTTGTCTGTTGCCCTGATCCTGTTTGCGGCGGTGATGTGCTACGCATTCTGCTCTATGGACGGCAAGGGAAAAGGATATTTTCACAATGATGATCTGGACAGAGACACATATTATACATATGGACAATTGGATATGGAAACCAGTGATGTAGATATATGCCTTTATGATCAGGGGTCGGGGATTACTGGTGGAGTATTGCTTACAGATACAGGACTTACTGAGGATGGGCGCAAGAGCATTGCGGATATGAACGAAGTAAAGTCAATAGAGAGTTTCTCCACAAACGATGGCTTTGATATATTTTATGATAGAAATGACGAGGATATTCCGGATGGATTGTGGCAGGCGGAGGTCCAGTTTCCGGAAGATACAGAAGAATTCTATCATGCAGACGATAGATTTTATTTCAACGTTCCAGCGATATGGCTGGATGATAACGGAATGAGAAAGCTGGATAAATATGTAAAAGAGGGGTCAATAGGTACCCATGAAAATGGTGTGGCGTGTGTTGAATATGAATATGACGGAATGACCGCGGAGTCGCCATATAAGATAGGCGATGTAATGCATACAATGACAGTGAACGGAAAAGGCGAATACAAGGAGACTGTTGAAATCGTGGATGCGATAATTGTGATTCCGGAGACCACAAAGGAGAGCGATCCGATATTGTATGCAGGTCTTGGCAGAGCTTCACAGTATGGATATGCAATAGTGGCCTCACAGGACACAGCAGTCAGTATTGGGATGTTTAAGACATGTTATGACGTTACATATATATCTCTAAGCAACAGGGGAGATATTGATAGAGTTGTATCCAGGTTTGCTGACATATTGGACTCTTCAATGGAACTCAGGATACGAACGATAGATGAGTGTGATAAGGAGTATCGTGAGGCATATATATCACAGTATGCGAGCACAATATGTCTGTTCTTTATTCTTCTTATCATGGCGGCATGGGGATATTGGGAACTTGTCACCATGCGTTACCAGAATGGCAGGCGGAACGTGGCGATCATGCGGGCTCTTGGAATGGAGAAGCACTCATGGAACATGACGTTTATATGGCATAACATAAGAAATGCCCTGGTATCATGTGCTGTCGGAGCCGGTATGGTGTATGGCATGAGATGGCTTTTGCGCTACAAGTACGAACAGGCGCTAAACATGTTCAACTGGCCGGAGACAGATTTATGGAACGTCGATGCAGATGTTATAAAAGAGGTAACGAGACTCCAGCATGTATTTCTATTCGACAGCGAGATATTTGTTGTCCCTGTGGGAAGAGCGTTGGTACTGATAGGAACATTCCTTGTTGTGATTTCGACGATTATTACGGTGCTGGTCATTCATAAGAAGAAATCGGAAGAGATAATTGATGATCTGGCTGAAAAAGAGTAAGGGGGACGATGCATATGATTCAGATAAAGGATTTAAATAAGACGTATGGTGAAGGAACAAATGCTGTTCATGCACTTCGCAACTGTAACGTGGAATTTGAGTATGGAAAATTTACGGCGATTATAGGAACATCAGGCAGTGGAAAGTCAACATTGCTACATCTGATGGGCGGACTGGATACAAAGGCAGAAGGAGAGATATTCTATGATGATGAAGATATACTCAGATATTCAGATGCACAGCTTGCAAAATTCCGCAGAAAAAATATAGGTTTCGTATTCCAGTTCTTCAATCTGGTGCCAGAGCTGACAGCAAAGGAAAATATATTCCTGCCAATGATGATAGATAAGGTTAAGGTAGATGAGGAGTACTTTGATAAGCTTACTGAAAAACTTGGAATTTCAGAGAGACTGACACATTATCCGTCACAGTTGTCCGGTGGACAGCAGCAGAGGGTTGCGATAGCCAGAGCGCTCATACACAAACCAAAAGTGTTGCTCTGCGATGAACCTACCGGAAATCTGGACTCTCAATCAGGAAAAGAAGTCCTGAGACTGCTTAGAGAACTGCAGAGTGAAGATGGACAGACTATAATTATGGTTACTCACGATGGAAATATAGCAGATCAGGCCGATCGTATCGTAAGGATAGAAGATGGACAGATGAAATGTGTATAATATTCACGCAATTATATACATAAAAGACAATTTGGCGATAAAACGCAACAACAATGACAATAAAATTGATAAATTGTCAAAAAATATGTTGACGATTTGCCTTGCATCATGTATAATAAAGGTACATTAAAGAACGGCCATTTGAAAAAGATACAGATGGCACACCATAGATTGTCACCCGTGACACGTAACATGTACGAAGTTATCTCAGAGATTTATAGAATCGTGAAAAAGACTTTACACATGGTGCGCAGGAAACAGAGATCCGTGGTACAAGTTCACGAAAGGAGGAGGTTCCGTTGGAGACAATTGAAGAACATTTTTATCATGATGGTAACTCAGAACTGGGAAGTTGTTTCCACACGAGATGCCTTTAAGATAAATCTTGAATCAGTCCACATGTAGATGCTGTATATAGCATGATTGAAGTGCCAGGACGCAGGTATTTGATACCAGATTTGATCCATCGTGATTGTTCAAAACACAAGATATGAGTGGTGTTTCAAGGGCATCAGGTCATATCACATACCGCAAGACCAGTGCTTATAAGAGGTTGGTACATATACAAGTTCATGCAGTGCATGTTATGAGTAGATGCAATTCGTACCCTGATAGTTTATATTCCGGTAAGTTTAATCTCTAGGCACAACGAATTTTTTCATAGATATTTATAATATAGTGGAAGAATCAATGGCATGTGTGGAAGCATTCAGATATTTTGATTAGATACTTCAATATTTGAAAAATGAATAAACTAATATAAAGCCAGTTGGTATTATGCCAGCTGGCTTTTTTATGTATTAATTACAACGTGTGTTAAACCACTGATTGCCCGCTCTGCGAGCTGTAACAATCCGTGCGGTAACAAGAAACTAATATTAATTGCAAATAACTTAAATTATTGACTAATATGGCGTGCAAAAGCAATAAAAAACAACTTAAATATTCGGTAATTAATGACATGTTCAACAATTAAAAAATGAGTTAATATAAGTATATGTATAAATATTAATCACGAATTAGGCTGTTCGTGGTGAGTAAAGTGGAGGAATATCACAAAAAAGAAAGGGTAAGGAAATATGGTGAGATTTAGAACAAGACTTGTTGCTGTGACATGTGCAGTTGCAATGGTTGGCTCATTCTGGGGAAGTGCAGGGGCAATAGTCTCAGCTGATGCAGCAGATCCGTCTGCGGAAATGGCGTGGAGCATCACTACAGACAAACTGGTATTTGACACTGGCGCAGATGCCAAGTGGACAGATAAAATTTATGCCAGCAATGATGAAGGTACATACCCAGAGTTAGGCAGGATCGATGATGTGTCTGTGGGTAAAAAGGCTGTGCTCACGGCAAATGTAACACTTAATGGGGATTTTTTAGGATTGGATGGTGCGGAGGCTGCTGACGGAACGTATAATGCGATCCAGCTTTCCTGTGCAATCAAGACTGGCGATGGATGGACATACACCAAGTCTGATGATTATCCATTCCTTAAAGCGGAAAATTTTACAGATGGCAAGACACAGGTATCATTTGCATTTGATGTGGAGGATACAGGAGCTGCGAACGAGATAATATTCCAGTACAATTCAAACTCTGCATATACTGGAACAATATCAATATCTGATGTAGAGATTCAGAGTGATGATTCAGGAGAGGAGCCTGGTGGTGGAGAAGAGCCAGGTGGCGGATCATCAGCAACAGGAAATGTGACAGGTGTGGCAGCACCTTCGATCACAGACAATACAGTATGGAGCAGTTCAGATGCAGTTCTCACATTTGACGCTGCTTCAGATACGACATGGAAGGATAAGGCGTACGCCAGCAATGACAGCGATACATATGCTGATATGGCGAGAATAGAGGGTGCAACTGTAGGTGAAAAGGTGAAACTCACAGCTACGGTTTCACTTGATGGCGATATATCAGGCCTTGACGGTGCTGAGGCGTCAGACGGATCATATAATGCGATCCAGCTTGCTTGCGCTATCAAGGCAGGCGACAGCTGGACATATGTCAAGTCAGATGACTATCCATTCTTAAAGAGTGAGAACTTTACAGATGGCAAGTGCAGCGTAGAGTTCAACTTTAACGGAGTGGATGCAGGCGATGTTCAGGAGATCGTATTCCAGTACAATGCAAACTCAGCATTTACAGGAAAGGTTCTCATCGGCGGCGTTGCAGTTGACAAGGTAGAGAGTGGCAAGAAGCCGACTACAACTGAGACAGAGGCTGGAAACTTCGCAGATGCAAGCCTTGTATTTGACACAGCGAGCGATGCAAAGTGGACAGACAAGGCATTTGCCAGCAATGATACAGAAAGCTATACAGATCTTCCTACAGTAGACAATGTCAAAGTTGGAGCAAAGGCAAAGCTTACAGCTACAGTTTCACTTGATGGCGATATATCAGGCCTTGACGGCGCTGAGGCATCAGACGGATCATACAATGCGATCCAGCTTGCATGTGCCATGAAGACAGGCGACAGCTGGGATTACGCCAAGTCAGGCGACTATCCGTTCATCAAGGCTGAGAACTTTGTCGATGGCAAGTGCGATATATCATTTGCATTTGATGTATCAGAGGTGGGAAATGTACAGGAGATCGTATTCCAGTACAATTCCAACTCAGCATATGCTGGCAAGATCACAATAAGCAACGTTAAGGTACTTGATGTTAAGGAGAGCAGCGGCGGACTTGAGCAGAGAGATCCTGCTGTGATCTCAGATCTCTCATCGGCTGAGGATTATGACAAGTGGAGCACAGAGGCCGGATATGCATACAAGCACGGCGATGCAGCCAACAAGGCCGGTAATGCCACACCTGACATATCATATGACAGTGCAAATGAGAGACTTAAGGTTTCTGTTGACTACTCAGCAGATTCAACTTCCTCATGGAGTGAGGCAAAGGTTAAGTGTGTTCCTACAGAGGCTATGGATGTGAGCCAGTACAACCAGCTCAGTGTGGATATAATCTACCCGGCAAAGCTCAAGGGAAGCAAGATCAAGTTTTTTGCAGATGGAATAATAAATAAAGATACAACCATCGACGATGATGCAGAGGATATCGGAGATGGATTAAAGAAGGTTACAGTTACTATGGGATTTACTCCTACAGATAAACCACTCAGAGATGTGACAATAGGAATCATAGGAAGTAGCACAAGCTTTAAGGGAAATGTATATCTTGATAATCTTGTTCTGTCACAGGCAGATACAACAAAGGATTTTGTCGAGATAACAGAGACTCCTGGTGCTGGTTCACCAGCGGATCTTTCACAGATGCCATCATCAGTTAGAGTGAGCGATGCGAATGCAGCAGACAGTGCAAAGGCACTTGCGGCATACCTGAATACGCTCATGAATAGTGATCAGGTTCTGTTCGGACATCAGAATGATGTGAGCAGAAGCGTAAATCCACAGGCGTCACTCGGTGATGTATATGATGTGACTGGACAGGTCAGCGGTGTGTTCGGAATCGACTCACTGGCAGTTACAGGCTCGGAGGCAGGCGGTTCAGACGCGGCTTCGGCACTGGCAAACTCAGTGGCATACAGCAAGACTGCAGCGGCAAATGGTGCGATCGTGTCATTGTCAATGCATATGCCAAACTTCTCCAGCTCCAAGATAGTGAAGAACTCGGATGGAACATACAGTTTCTACGGATGTGATTTCTCAGAGTCCAAGGATCTGTCAAATGACATAGTAAAGCAGATTCTCCCAGGTGGAGAGTACAATGAGGTATTTACAGCTTACCTCGATGTGATCGCAGACTACGCATCACAGCTTCAGGCTGCCGGAATACCTATCATGATCAGACCATTCCACGAGAATACAGGAAGCTGGTTCTGGTGGGGATCAATGAACACAGCTGAGACATACAAGTCTCTCTACAGATATACCAAGGATTACATGGAGCAGAGCGGTGTACACAACCTTCTCTGGGTATACTCGCCAAACGGACCTGTAACATCAGAGGCAGCTTACGTGTCATACTATCCAGGCGATGAGTATGTAGATATCCTTGCATTTGACTATTACAACGATTACAATTCGTACCCTGCAGCAGCAGACAACTCTTTCTTTGACAGTCTTGATACAACATGTAATATCGTGTCATCAATAGCTGCAAAGAGAGGCAAGATACCAGCCATCGCTGAGTGCGGTGTCAGAGTCATGAAGAAGGACGGTTCAGACAACGAGGGACTTCTCGTAAAGGGTAATCCGGTTGGAACAGAGGCTTCAGGAAAGAACTGGTATCAGGAAGTCAACGACATTGCGAAGAAGAACAACATGCCATACTACCTTGTATGGGCAAACTTCGGAGACAGCAACTTCTATGTACCATACAAGTATGATGCTACACATGGACAGGAGCTTATCAATGACTTCATAAAGTATTATAACGACGACTCATCAATATTTGGTGGAGACACAGGATTCTACAACAACATGGGAACCCTTGCAGGAGTATCTGCAAATACATACACGGGCCAGATGGGTTACATGGTATATCCATTTGACAGAGATACCATCCTCAAGGCGACAACACTCAAGGCTGGTGTTAAGAATGCATCAAAGGTTCAGTTCATTATCAACAATCCTGATACAGGTGTTAAGCTTACACTCAACGCTGAGGCTGGAGCCGAGATTGCCGCTGCAGGACCAGAGCCAACACTTTACACGGCTGATCTTACAGAGAAGAATCTCAGCAAGCTTGGAAAGACAGATACAGCAACCATCACACTCTTGGCAGATGGCGAGCAGCTCGCACAGCTGTCACACATAAGCCTTGGAAAGGCCAAGGATAAGGCTCCTGCAAATGTCATCGAGGACTTCGAGTACTATTCAGGAAGCGACGGACTTCTGGATTCCACATACACATCTAACTCAGCCGCAGGATGCAGCTCAAGCTTTGTTCTTAACAAGACACATAAGAACGGTGGCACATACGGCGGTGCGTTCAAGTATAAGCTTGAGACAAATGGATCAGAGGTGTGGACAGGAAGGATTAAGTCAGAGCTTACAAACAATGATTTCTCAAAGTATAATGCGCTTGAGATGTGGGTACAGCCGGACGGTATGGGACAGAAACTTGTGATCCAGATCACAGATGGAAGCGGCGAGGAATTTGAGGTATACCTCACAGATTTCGTAAAGGGAACAAAGGCACAGTATGTTACTATTCCATTCAGCTCATTCAAGGGTAAGAAGGGTGGTACACTCGATGCATCGGATATAGTCAAATTTGCTGTATGGTGCAACTCGATCGTGCCGGAGGATCACACTGGCAAGTGGACAGTTGACTCAACTATCTATTTTGATGGAATCCAGGCAGTGAAGCTCACAGATGATATGCTCAAGAAGAATCCAGTGGACAAGAATGGACTTATCATAACAGACAAGTCACTGGTAAATAAGGATGAGGCAGATCCGGGTAAGGACGATCCAACAACAGAAGATCCAACAACAGAGGATCCAACCACAGAGGATCAGACTACCGAGGCTCCAACAACTGAGAAGCCTGGCAATGACGACAAGACAACTGAGGCTACCACAGCAGCAACAACGGATGGAAGCACAGGTGGAAATGGACAGAACGTGGTAAATACAGGAGATAAGTCACCTGTAGACGTAATGTTTGCGATAATGATAGCATCACTTATCATGGCTGGTGCAGGCTATATCGTTATCAAAAAGGATAAGAAGTAATACTCATTTTAGCCATACAAAGAGCCCCACTGTCGGCGGTGATGAAGACCATCGGCAGTGGGGCTTTATTTGTTGGTTTATATTTGTATGCAATATCAGTTTGCAGCACGTCTCTTCTCAACAAGCTTCTCCACAGGGGTTGTGAGATACATTATGGAGAGCATCAGTGTACAGCAGAACCAGATGATAGGCTCTGTGATGGTAACTCCGAGATATCCAAGTCTTGGAGTGAGGATCATAACCGCAAGTACCTTGCCGATCAGCTCTATAGTGGATGACATGACCGGAACGATCTTCCTGCCCATTCCCTGCATTGCACATCTCAGGACGAACAGAGGACCAAGTACATAGAAGCACGTCACGCCGATCCTTACATATCTCACGGCCGGATCTATGATGGCACTGGCAGATGTACCTGCAACCAGCTTTATAAGTGCCGGGCTGAGCAGCCAGCCGAATATTATCATGACAGTGGTTATGATCGTGTTTATGATGATCGCAGCCCTCACACCCTGATGTACCCGGTCGTACCTGCCTGCGCCCATATTCTGGCTTACATATGTCGTCACGGCATTTCCTACTATATATAACATGAACATGAGGATATCAAATATCTTTCTTGCCGCTGTGTGGGCGGTTACTATATCAGTTCCGAGTCCATTGATGGCTCTCTGGAGTATGACCGTTCCGATGTTCACTATACAGCTCATAAATCCCATGGCAAGTGCGGACTGTATGAGGTCTGACCGGTCACTCTTCTCTACGGAGTATTCATCCTTCTCCGGAATCAGATGCTTTGCCTTCACAAGTATATAGATCAGGGCAAGTATGCCCGCCAGCGCCTGTGATATATCGGTGGCGATGGCTGCACCCCGTACTCCCATGTCAAATGCCCTTATAAACATAAGATCCAGAACGATATTGAGTACAACTGATATACCGAGGAATATAAGAGGCGTCTTGCTGTCTCCGACTGCACGCAGTATGTTGGCGCACAGATTATATAATGAACAGAATATGATTCCAACGATTATGATTATAACGTAGCTTGCTGCCATATCCAATATGTCGTCTGGTGTTTTGAGAAGTACCAGGATAGGCCTTATAAATATTAGACTCAGAACGGTCAGGACAATGGATGCCAGCAGTGTCATGATGGCCGATGCACCGATACATCTTCTCATATTGTGATAGTCCTTTGCACCATAGTATTTGGCTATAGGGATGGCAAGTCCCATGGTTCCGCTGTTGAGGAAGCCTATTATCATATTCGAAATGACTGAGGTTGCGCCAACCGCGGCGAGTGCCTGTGAGCTTACGTAGTTGCCCACGATGGCTGAGTCTGTAAAACTGTATAACTGCTGTGCGATCTGTCCCAGTATCATAGGAACAGCAAATAACCATATGACTTTCATTGGCTTTCCGACTGTCAGATCTTTCATATATAATAAACCTCCTTAATTTTTTTCGCCTGATATTCGATTGTACAACAGTTCGCGATAAAGTCAATGTGGTTTTTGCTTAATTTTAAAGAAAAATGTTTTATTTTGTTATATAAAATGTTATGTTAAAGTGTAACGATTAAAAATGGCTTGATTGTGCATACTAACATTTGACATATATTATAGAAAGAAATGGAAAATATGGAAAAGAATAACAGACAAAAAAATAAGCGTAACAGGAAGAGACATGCGGAGCTCGAGAGAATTGCGTTATACGCAGTGGGAGTCATTCTGCTTGGACTGGTCATAGGCCTTGCTGTGAAAAACTATAGACTTAAGAGCAAACTGGATAATCATAATGAAAAGGACTCGGTTGCCACAGGAACATCGGCGGACAGTGATAATACGAATGGCGATGCTTCAGCAGCAACAACAGAAAAGGTTGCGGAACTCAAGGTTCAGGGAACTGTGGAATGTACGGACATAGCGGTTCCGGCGACTGAGCAGGAAGAGAATTATAATGGCGAGGATCTGGCGGACAATGGCTGTCCATACGCCATCAAGATAAACAGACAGGAAAATATAGTTACTATATACAAGCTGGACGCTGCTGGATATTACACTGTTCCGGTAAAGGCAATGCGCTGTTCGGTATCACCGGTGGGAGAGACTCCTGTCGGACTGTTCAACATACAGCTCAAGTGGGACTGGCTTGCACTGTTTGACAACTGTTATGGACAGTATGTGTCACAGATAGATGGCGACACCCTGTTCCATTCCGTGCCTTATCTGGACACCACAAAGGATTCGCTTGAGACATGGGAATTCAACAAGCTTGGAACCGGGGCATCACTGGGATGCGTCAGACTGTGCGTTGCAGATACCAAATGGATATATGAGAACTGCGAGTCTGGAACATATGTTGATATATTTGACAGTGACTATTATGGCCCGCTGGGAAGACCTGTGCCGGTGACCAGACTGGATAACACTGATGAGACCGGATGGGATCCGACAGACATGGTTGAGGAGAATCCGACCGCAGGAACAGCCGTGATATACGGTGCGGAGAGCCACAGCATAAACCAGGGCGAGAACTATGACACAATGGCGGGAATATGGGCCTTCAATTCACAGCGTGAGGATGTAACGGATCAGTTGAAGGTTGAGGGAACCGTGGACAATATGAAGCTGGGAAAATATACAGTAAAGTACAGCTTTACAGATCAGGGCAGTGAGATATGTAAGAGTATCGAGATAACAGTGGAGGATGATGAAGCTCCTGTTATAACAAGGGTTCCTGTGGAGATAAAGCTGGAGAGTTACAATGGACAGGCTGATGAGCTTGCAGATCTTGTTGCATCTTATGTGAACGCACAGGATGGTGATACACTGATAAGGACAGGAGTGGCCACAGATGGCAATGGCAAGACTCTGGATGGACAGGCACTCACAAGTCTTGGACAGGACGTTATATGTGTGGCTGTTAACAAAATGGAGTCCAAGGCGGGCAGCTATACAGTTGTGTGCTGTGCGCAGGACAGCAGCGGCAACAGATCATCCTATCACACAGTCACAGTCACCGTTGAAAAGTAGAGGTGGATCATGGCAGACAGGAAAAGTACAATTTATGATCTCGAAGCAGAGAAGATAAAAGAAAAGATAATCATATTTGCCGCCGATACAGGTGGATATACACAGAAAGAGGTCTCCTTGGAGATTCAGGCATCCCTGGACGAGCTCACGGAGCTCATAGACACAGCCGGAGCCGAGGTCGTGGGACGGCTGGTGCAGAACAGGGACCGCATTGCAAATGACTTGTATCTGGGAAGAGGAAAGGTTGAGGAGCTCAGGGAGATGATATATGAGCTGGGCGCCACAGGAGTGTGCTGTGATGACGAGCTGTCACCGGCACAGTTGATGAACCTTCAGGACGCACTGGACATAAAGGTTATGGACAGGACAATGGTCATTCTCGATATATTTGCAGCACATGCTGGAAGCTACGAGGGCAAGCTGCAGGTGGAACTTGCACAGCTTAAGTTCAGAGCCACCAGACTCGTTGGTATGAGAGATTCGTTGTCGAGACTTGGCGGTGGAATCGGAACGAGAGGACCGGGAGAGAAGAAGCTGGAGATAGACAGACGAGTCATAAGGGACAGGATCTCCAGACTGAAGGCGGAGCTCAGGAACGTTGAATCCCAGAGAAGCCAGCAGAGAAAGCAGAGACAGAGGAGCGCTGTGCCGGTTGTGGGCATAGTCGGATACACAAATGCGGGCAAGTCGACCCTGCTGAATGCACTCACGGGGGCAGGAGTATTACAGGAAGACAAATTATTTGCGACCCTTGATCCTACGACAAGAGGATACAAGTTGCCGGGGGGACAGAATATACTGCTCACCGATACGGTCGGTTTTATAAGGAAACTGCCGCATCATCTGGTCGAGGCCTTTGGCTCCACTCTGGAGGAGGCAAAATACTGTGATGTCATCCTTCATGTTGTGGACGCATCGGATGAAAACTGGGATAAGAACATAGAGACGGTGTACGGCACATTAAAGCAGCTCAAGATAGATGAGAATTCGGGAAAACCTGTGATAACTGTATTCAACAAGATAGACAGAATATCAAAGGATGATCTGGTGGGTGTGCGTGATCTGAGAGCGGACAAGACTCTGTATATCTCGGCTGCCACGGGACAGGGACTCCCGGAGCTTGCCAGTGCGATAGAGGAAATACTTAGAAATCAGAAGTCATATATAAGGCATACATTTGCATATTCTGAAGCAGGGCTCACAGGACTTATACACAAATACGGTGAGATCCAGACAGAGGAATATCTGGACGATGGCATATTTATAGAAGCTTATGTTCCAAAGTCAATACTTGGAAAACTTGGACTCAGTTTCGACGATGAAGCTGATTTTTAGTGCCAGCAATGTGGCGTATCAGGCGTTAACGTGCCATTTCACATTGCTTACATAATATGAAGAGATAATAAAAAATGTTTACATTTTATAAGTATTTGTGTAAATTTACAGAGGAAGGATAATGGTTATTCACACAGAAAGGGAGATATTATGAGTGATAATAACATGAATCAGATGCCGGACGGAATGAATCCTAACGGCGCCGATGGTCCACAGCCATCACAGAATCAGCAGGGTGATGCGGGTCAGCAGTATAGCGCAGACCAGCAGTATGCAGGACAGTATGGTCAGCAGCAGTACGGAGCAAACCAGCAGTATGCAGGACAGTACGGCCAGCAGCAGTACGGAGCAAACCAGCAGTACGCAGGACAGTACGGCCAGCAGCAGTATGGAGCAAACCAGCAGTACGCAGGACAGTATGGCCAGCAGCAGTACGATGCAAATCAGCAGTTTGCAGATCAGTACGGTCAGCAGATGAATGCACAGCAGAGTGTATATGATCAGACCGTGAACATGTATGGTGATCAGGCGCACAAGCCTGAGTCTCCAAAGAAGAGAAAGGGTATCAAGATAGCCATAATAGCAGTTGTGGCAGCGCTTGTTATCATAGCAGCATTTGTTGTTGTATTCTTCGTGTTCATCAAGAAGAGTCCTAAGGATGCGGTTAAGGACGCGATGGAGAACACAGCAAAGGAACTTGAGAACAATAATATTGTGGGTATCGTCGGAGCAGATGACATAGATGTCGACAAGCTGGACGTTCAGTCAGATTTTACCATCGACAAGGTTGCCGGAGATGGTCAGCTCGACGGTTCAACATTTACATTTGACGCAAGCACAGCCAAGAGCGACGGACAGAACAGCTTCAAGCTTGGTTCTTCCATGACACTGGCAGGCGAGACAGTCAGTGCGGATGTTGTAATGATCGGTCAGACGCTCTATATGTCATGTCCTGATCTCTTTACCAAGACATTTTCATTTGACATGAACAGTGTTATGGCAGAGCTCGACAGCAAGGATGCGGGAGCCGGCGGTTCAGTTGACAGCGAGGCTCTTCAGAAGATCATAGATGAGGATCTCAAGCCGGCTGCAGATAAGCTTGCAGAGTCCATAACATATGAGAAGGTCGGCAAGGATGAGTTTACAAATGCAAATGGCAAGACTATCAAGGCAGACCACTACACAGTGACAATAACAACAGACGCTATAGATGAGTTCTCACAGGCACTGGTTGACTGTCTGAACAAGTACATGGACAGCAATCTGTCAGATGATATGATGGATCAGATGGGCGTTACAAAGGATCAGCTCAAGCAGTCCATCGGCACTATTCCATCTCTGGTCAGCGCAGTAATGACAAAGGATGCCGTTGCAAATGTATACGTAGAAAACGACAAGGTGATCCGTGTTGACTGGGATTATGATCTTGCAGCAGCAGGCGTTAAGCTTTCATTCACAGCAGATTACATGGGTGACGGAAATGTCACATCAGATGCTGTAACAAAGATAGCACTTACATACGGTTCAGATGTAAATATAGAGCTCAAGAGTGAGTCAAAGACTGACACATCAGGAGATAAGATATCAACTGACAAGAAGTACACATTATCAGCAATGAGCGGCGGAGAGAGCCAGGAGTTCACAGGAAATGTGACATCAGACTATGACAAGAACAGCGGTAAGATGAGTGGAAGCATATCTGTTGATGTACAGGGTGAGACTGCTCAGGCTGCATTTGAGGGTGTCCTTGCAGATGTCAAGAAGGGCGAGTCATTCAGCATAAATGATGCAAAGCTCACAGTTACAGTATCAGGCGAGGATGTTCTTCAGTGCTCAGGAAATCTCAAGGTAGCAGAGAAGGACAACAAGATAGAGGCTCCTGCAGCAGGAGATGTGGTTGATTACTCAGTTCTCAACAGTGATGATATAGATCAGTACATCAACATGGATAAGATGGAAAAGATCGTATCAGCATGGAGCGAGATATTTGACTCAGTAAGTGTTGACAGCAGACTTGACGGAAAGTTCGGCACCGACTCAAAGGATACTGAGGAGGAAGAGCCTGAGACAACAGAGGCAGCTACAACAGAGGAAGCAACCACAGAGAAGTCAAATGACAGCACAGAGGAGGAAGACCTTTCAAAGGTTACATTAAGCCTTGGCGATAAGTCAGTAAAGATCAATGATCCAAAGGGATACGAGAGAAGCTATGCTTCAGAGTATACCATATCTTATAATGATGAGAAGGGCGATGTATATGCAAGCTATTCTACATATACACACTATTCAGCAAGTGATCTTGTGAAGAACATGAAGGATACTTACACAGAGTATTACAACGATGAGAACTCCAAGGTCAACGAGATGACAGATGGCACAGTGAAGGCAAAGGATGGCACAGAGGTAACATATCTTGTGATACAGCTCACATCATATGATATGGACAGAACAGAGGTGCTGTTGGTATATCCTACAGGCGAGGATGTAGTTACATGTTCTATCAGCTACTGGGATAAGGTCGACAAGGTTGACGCGCAGAAGCTGTGTGAGACATTCATGGATGCAATTGAGATAAAGTAATAGCTGTACAGCGTGCAGGGAAAATGTGAAAAAGGCAGGAGGCAGTGATGAAGGTCGTTAATGTGAAGAATGTGGCGATAGGAGAGGGAATGACTAAGATCTGTGTACCTCTGGTAGCTCCGACGGATTATGATGTGGACTATCAGTTGAGGATCATAGCGAAGTCGGAACCAGACATGGTGGAATTCAGAGCGGATATGTACGAGAAGTGCTTTGACAGAGAGGCACTTATGAAGACTCTGGCTAAGATCCATGATAAGCTGGGGCAGTTCCCTATTATATTTACATTCCGAACAAAGGGCGAGGGTGGCTGCATGGAGGCAACACTCAGCCAGTATCACGACCTTCTTATTGACGCTATAGACAGTGGATATATAGACATCGTGGATATAGAATATTTCTCCGACATGGAGATTGTGGATGAAGTCATAGCGGAGGCTCATTCCAAGGGCGTGTATGTCATAGTGTCCAATCACGATTTCAAGACTACTATACCTATGGAACAGATAGTTGACAGATTTAAGTCCATCATATTCACAGGTGCAGATATAGCCAAGATAGCCATGATGCCTGAGGAGGGATCGCAGGTCGTAGATATGATGCAGGCTGCAAAGGAACTGCAGGATAGTGGAAATCAGACCCCTCTCATAGTTATATCCATGGGTGAACTTGGTGTGGAGACAAGAACCACAGGAGAGATGTATGGCAATACGATATCATTTGCCACAGCGGGCATACCTTCCGCCCCTGGACAGATATCTGTGGATGCACTCAGGAGCCAGCTCACCATGATACATCACATTATAGCTGGTAAATAATAATAATTATATGATGCTATTATTCTGGAAGTCACGGATGAATGCCGTGGCTTCCATTTTTTTAGTGTTGTGTGGCTTGTTTCGCAGATATATGGTATTATGACATAAATGTTCCGGGGCCTTGTATGGCAGACGGCGGCTAAGGAGATAAGAATATATGGAAGAAAAGATACACAAGAGGAGAGTGCACTACAGTGGCACCCATCCGAAGAGGTTTGAGGAGAAATACAAGGAGCACGATCCTGAAAAATATGCGGATACGATAGAGAAAGTCATAAGCAAGGGAAGTACCCCGGCAGGAATGCACATTTCAATATGTGTAAATGAGATACTGGATTTCCTTCAGATACAGCCGGGACAGCAGGGGCTTGATGCGACACTGGGCTATGGTGGACACACAAGGCGTATGCTTGAGCAGCTCCATGGAGAGGGGCATATGTATGCTCTGGATGTTGATCCTATAGAGATAGTGAAGACGAAGCAGAGACTGGCGGAGGCCGGCTACGGTGAGGATATACTCACGATAAAGCAGACAAATTTCAGGAATATCGACCAGGTGGCAGAGGAGGCCGGGGGATTTGATTTTATCCTTGCGGATCTCGGAGTGTCTTCCATGCAGATAGACAATCCAGACAGGGGATTCACATACAAGTTTGATGGACCACTTGATCTGAGGCTTGATCCGGAGAAGGGTGAGTCGGCGGCGGAGCGTCTACGAGAGGTTTCGTATGAGGAACTCGTTGGGATGTTCCAGGAGAACTCGGACGAGCCTTATGCGGAGGAGATCGCCACGGTCATCATGAAGAGAAACCGAACTAAGAATTATGTGGAGACCACCACGCAGATGAAGGATGCCATCGAGGAGGCATTGGCATTTGTGCCGGAGAAGGACAGAAAAGAGGCTGTAAAGAAATCCTGTCAGAGGTGTTTTCAGGCTCTGCGAATAGATGTGAACAGTGAGTTTGAGGTTTTGTATGATTTCCTTGACAAGCTGCCGGATGCGCTCAGACCTGGTGGAAAAGTGGCGATACTGACATTCCATTCAGGTGAGGACAGACTGGTAAAGAGAGCGTTCAAGGCGGGAGCGAAGGCTGGTGTTTACAGCGAAGTCAGCAAGGATGTCATCAGACCGTCAGCGGAGGAGTGCGCCCGCAATCCGAGAGCAAGATCGACGAAGATGAGATGGGCTGTAAAAGCAGAATAAAGGACACAGAAAGGCGACATCGTCTGTATATCATGTTAATATGATGACAGGGGATGTCGCCTTTTGGACATATGTTTCAGATGTATTGTGGCTGACTATTTCACAGGAGTTGAGGCAAGTGAGATGAATGTGAGCTGCGCCTGTGATGGCATACAGGCAGAGGAAATGCTCTATGAGAATCAGTATGATCTTTTTTCGGTGGAGATAAGCTCCCAGTAAATGTGTAACAGGCATATAGAGGATAGTAAAAATGTCCGGGATAATTTAGGTAGGACATTTATAGAAATCATAATAAAATTTTCATATATAATACAAAAATATTCATATTTTTTTGATGTAATCGGTATGATATACTTCAAAATGTAGTGATAACTTGCATATATAAAAAGAAAACATCGTAAGGATAATTTTAAGAGAGGTATCAATATGGGAGATTATAAGGCAGCAGAGAATAGATATAAGAATGTTGAGGGAACAGGATTTTACAGACATTGCGGCAAGAGCGGTCTTATGATGCCGCCTCTGGCACTTGGACTCTGGCACAACTTTGGAACAAATGACGACTACGAGAATATGAAGAAGATGTGCTTTACCGCATTTGACAACGGAATAACACATTTTGATATAGCAAACAACTATGGCCCGGTGTACGGAAGTGCAGAGGAGAACTTTGGAAAGATACTCAGAGAGGAACTGGGTGCGTACAGGGATGAGCTGATAATCAGCACTAAGGCCGGATTCGATATGTGGGAAGGCCCTTACGGCAACTGGGGCAGCAGAAAATATCTCATAGCAAGTCTTGACCAGAGCCTTAAAAGACTTGGCATCCCATATGTGGATATATTCTATCATCACAGAATGGATCCGAACACTCCACTCGAGGAGACCATGGGAGCATTGGCGCAGATAGTGAAGAGTGGAAAGGCACTTTATGTCGGACTCTCCAACTATGACGGACCTACCATGGCAAAGGCGGAGCGCATACTTGATGAGCTTCATGTGCCATTTGTGATAAATCAGAACAGATACAGCATACTGGACAGATCTGTCGAGAACAATGGGCTTCTGAAGCAGACATACGCATCAGGCAAGGGACTCATATGCTTCTCGCCTCTGGCACAGGGAATGCTGACAGACAGATATCTGAAGGATATGCCGGCGGACAGCAGGGCAGTGAAGGACGGAAGATTCCTTCATGAGGATCAGGTGCTTGAAACTAGACCTCTCCTCAACCAGTTAAATGAGATCGCAGCCGGATATGATATGAAGCTATCAGAGCTTGCCATCGCATGGCTGCTGAACAAGCCGGAGGTCACAACAGTGCTGATCGGTGCTTCAAAGCCTGAGCAGATCATCAGCAATCTCAAGGCTGTTGAAAAGCAGGCACATACAGTCATGACCGATGACGAATTACAGAAGATCGAGGATGCCGTTGCAGCATTTGAAAGATCATAAAATAGGCAAAACTTTTTTTATACCCCCTCGCAGGAGAAGCCGGATAGAGCTTCTCCTGTTTTTTATATCTGTGCAGACGTTGGGAGAAGTCTGTGCTGTTACAAATACATAAAAGTATGGTATTATATCACACAGAATCTATGTTACGGAGAAAAACTGGTGAAAGAATATATAAATGAAGCACTTGAAAAATATATAGAGAAGGGTACATACCCGTGGCACATGCCTGGGCACAAGAGACAGCCGATAGAAGCCGTCCAAAATGTTGATAACATTTCAAAATCCCGGGAAAACTTCTGGAACGGGGTGTATGCACATGATTTCACTGAGGCTAAAGATCTTGACGACATGCATGAGCCGGAGATGTTCATAGCGGACAGTATTGCCGAGATGAAGAAGGTGTATGGAACATTTGCAACATATATGCTGGTGAACGGTTCCACATCCGGACTTATGACAGCTATACACGCCACCTGTCACAGGGGGGACGTGATACTTGCGGCAAGAAACTGCCACAAGGCGGTGTACAACGCTATCTGTATGTTGGAGCTTGAGCCCGAGTATATAGTGCCGGATTATATGAGTATGAGCTGGCCTGACGGTGTGGGTCAGAATGAAGTCGGAGCAATATCGAATGGAATGTCAGATGATGGAGAAGATGACTGCGAAATATCGCAAATGATGGCTCCAGGCGATGAAGATGATCGTGAAATGTCAGAGAGGACAGACATACTGGGTGACATATCGCCGGATAAGCTGGAGCTTGCTCTTAAGGAATTGGTAGCAGATGGCAGAAAGCCAAAAGCGGTGATAATCACATCGCCGACATATGAGGGTGTCATATCTGATATAAGGACCATAGCCGGGATAGTACACAGGTATGGAATATATCTCATTGTGGACGAGGCACAGGGAGCACATCTGAACTTCATGGAAGGACATGAGACCGCCATGCAGCAGGGCGCGGATATTGTCATCGAGAGCCTGCACAAGACCATGCCGGCACTCACACAGACATCACTTCTTCATGTGATGAATCCTGAGCTTGATGAGAGGGTTAGAAGATATCTGCAGATATTCCAGACATCTTCGCCTTCATATATATTTATGCAGAGCATGGAGAAGGCAGTTGCATTTGGCGCAAATAACAGAGATGAATTTGCCAGGTATGGGCGGAGGCTTGAGGCATTTGCCGGGAAATGTGATGGGCTCAGAAATATACGGCTGTTCAGACCTGATGCTTCCTCAGTGAAAAATGATGAGATCTGTAATGCGTGTAAAGTGTTCGACCGTGATGAGGGCAGGCTGGTATTTGTCGTGAGATCGGGAACTGTAGACGAGTCGGGACAGAAATTTACAGGGGTTATGCTTGCTGAAATTCTGGCGGACAGGTATGGGTTGATTGTTGAGATGGCATCGGTGAGTTATGTCATTTGTATATCATCTGTTGTGGACAGTGCAGACAGTTATGATATACTATTTAATGCGGTGGCTGAGATAGACGGGAACCTTGGCTATGAGCCGGATAAAACAGACCGGCAGGAGCTGGATATCATATCCGGCAGAAGGTCAGCTATGCCGCCGGGAACCGCGTGGGACAGACCAGTGGAGAGCGTGCCGATTGAGGGTGCGGCTGGAAAGGTGTCGGGGGCATTTGTATATGCATATCCGCCGGGAATACCTGTGCTGGCGCCGGGAGAGGTCGTTGACCGGCAGGCGGTGAACGGAATAAAGTCCATGATAGACAGCGGACTTAATGTGGCAGGAGTCAATGACGGTTATATCAAAGTGCTGTGCGGAGAATGATATGTAGCATTATGATCTGGAAGGTTTGATAAGAATCACAATATAAATATGAAAGGTGTACATGTGCAGGAACAGCATATGGCAAGGTTAGGATATGAAAGGAATATTTATAACTATAGAGGGCCCGGACGGAGCGGGCAAGACCACACAGAGGGAGCTGCTTAAGGAATATCTGGAGAAGAAAGGCTATGACGTGCTGATAACCAGAGATCCGGGGGGAAATCCCATAAGTGAGGCGATCCGCGAGGTTATATTGAACAAAGATTTTACAGAGATGGGATATATGACAGAGCTGCTTCTGTATGCTTCGGCGAGAGCCCAGCTTGTGAAAGAGAATATCAAGCCTGCACTGGATGCCGGTCAGGCGGTGATTGCAGACAGATTTGTGGACTCATCCGCTGTGTATCAGGGAATCGGAAGAG